>Ga0213875_10000524_pt1 | contig 31667 bp, 33 predicted proteins | sample BarmaccomBMRX_R8_FD_160105 | JGI IMG/M metagenome (GOLD analysis project Ga0213875, IMG submission 160105) | Root-associated microbial communities from Barbacenia macrantha in rupestrian grasslands, the National Park of Serra do Cipo, Brazil - RX_R8 | ecosystem: Host-associated > Plants > Roots...
GCCTCTGGCGCTCGGTAAAATACGAGGAGGTTTACCTTCACGCCTACGTGTCCGTGCCCGAAGCGAGGGCCGCGATCGGTCGCTACTTCGAATTTTACAACGCCGTTCGCCCGCACTCGAGCCTTGGTTGCCGAACACCGGACGCGATATACTTCAACCAGCCGCTTCTCGCAGCGGCATGATCACCTGCTGGCGATCCACTTAACGAGCCCGCGAGACCGTTCAGACAAACCGAGCCACCTCTTTGGTCGAGCCGCGTGGGACCCGCTGGAAGCTGCGTCGATCGCCATAACCCGCGAATTCGCTAGAGAAAGACTGAAAGCGTCATACAGATGAGGAGGAATGCCAGCGCTTCGTCCCAGTAAGTGAGGTCGCGGCAGGACACTTCTTGCCGAAACGCAAGCGCCAAGCCCACATCGATCATGCCCGCCAGGGCAGTAAGCAGTTCGGCGGTTCGGGCGATCCCGTTCTGTCACTGGGCGACCGAGAAGAGCGCAAGGAGCAGGGCCTTCAACCCGAACCTCTTCAGGCTATAGCTGTTTTCGGGAGACATATTGGATCCTTGCTGTGGGCGATCGGCACCCGAGCGTCTCCGGCCATAGCGGTGTTTGACCGAACGGACTGGGCGTAGCTCCAACTCTAATCCAGGAGCAGGACCGCCGTGAGGAAGACGAGGTAGAGGAATGCGATGCAGGCCAGGCGCCCCCCGGCGACTGTGCCCCGGCGGAACATCCCATTGAGGAGCACCATGGCCGTGGCCGTCACCGCGGCGGCAACCAGCAACTCGAGGCTCAGCAGCCAGGGCGTGAAGAAGATGCCGAACGCCGTGGGAATGGTCGCCTGGATCATCATCGCGCCGCTTATGTTCGCGAGCGCCAGCCTTTCTTTGCCCTGGCCGACCCAGATGAGCGCGTTCATCGTCTCGGGGAGTTCGGTGGCGATGGGACTGAGAAGCAGCGCGGTGACCTGTGGCGACATCCCGAGCATGGGACCGATTGCACCAAGCTGGTCGACGAACAGCCTGGATGCGAGGAAGATCACCGCGAGCGCCAAGCGGGTTTGAGCCAACGCCCAGCTCAGGGCTGGATCATTGCTGCGGGGCCTGAACTTCAAGGGTTCGAGCTCGCCTTCATCGGCATCGGACTCGCCACGAAGCTCCTTTCACACGTAGAGGCCGTATGCGCCGAGGAACAAGAGTCCTAGCCAGGGCTTCCAGTAAAAGGCGTCAAACCAAGCGCGATCTTCGCCATGAATATGGAGAGGAACCAAAGCTGGTCGCGACTCAGTCGGCGAGCGTTGACCTGGACGATCACCTCATCGCCTTCTCGCCTCAGATGTCCCCAGTGGAAGACAAGCGCCAAGCCGACCTCCCATACGCTATCGTGGAGAGGGCCAACGGACCTCCGAGGGCGGCGCCGACGCCCAGCTCACGCTCCGCGTCGGATTTCCCGAAGGCGGTGGCTACGAAAGTGACTATGCTCTCTGGTAATGCGGTTCCGAACGCTGCGAGGATTGTTCCGGTCGCCGTCTGACCGATGTTGAGACGGCGGCCGGCCCATTCGACACCGTTCACGAAGAACTCGCATGCGAGATAGATCACCACCGCTGAGCCTATGAGCAGGGTGAAGGTCAGCCAGGCGGACGGCATTGGACTTTCCCGGGGATCGGTTTTCGACGCACGAACCGGTCGAGCGCACCGATCCCGCGGGACGCTCGTCGGTTCATGGTCTCGCCAAACCGAAGTCACGCGCGCCACGGCCGGATGGCCAAGCTTGTTGACGTGCGTCCCGCTGTCGATTCGGGCGGCTACTCCCCAGGAACGGAGTGCGGGTTAACTTATGCTCATGCGGCGGTCAATGCCTTTAGAGACCCGTCGTTCGCCGTCGTTCTACATGACGCTTCCCCTTGCCGAAGCGGCCACCGGTAATGCGAGGGGCGCAACATACATAGCGCCGTTGACGCCGTCCGGATCACCTGACACGAGCCGAGAGCAACGTGGGTCACACCAGAGTCACAATTCACATGCCAAGCGACAGTAGTCGACAGCCCGAGCCCCGCTGACGCCCTTTAGGGACTGAGCGCTTCAGTCTCTCCTCGGCGCCAGCGGTGGCGCTGCCGAGGTGAGAGTATGATTGCAACCACTAAGCCTCTCCGAGCGCGCCCATTCTCCCGCATCCTGCGCATCGCGCCGCCGAACCTCGCGGATCTCATCGCCTTCCTTCTCATCGCCGGCGGCATCGCGCTGCTGATGCGCGGCGCCATCGACGTCGCCCAGCCACTCTCCCAGCTGAAGGTCGCGCCGGTCACGCTCGATCCCCGCTACCTGCCCGGCTATGCGATCCTCACCACGCTGCGGATGTTCGCGGCACTCGCCGCATCGACGATCTTCACGCTCGTGGTGGCGACGCTGGCGGCGCGCAGCCGCCGTGCCGAGCAGATCATCGTGCCGGCGCTCGACATCCTCCAGTCGGTGCCGATCCTGGGCTTCCTCACCTTCACCGTGACCTTCTTCTTGCGCCTGTTCCCGGGCCGGCTGCTCGGTGCCGAATGCGCGGCGATCTTCGCGATCTTCACGAGCCAGGCCTGGAACATGGCGTTCAGCTTCTACCAGTCGCTGCGTTCGGTGCCGTCCGATCTCGAGGAGGTGACCCGTGGCTTCGGCCTGTCGCCGATGCGGCGCTTCCTGCGCCTCGAGCTGCCGTTCGCGATCCCGGGGTTGGTCTGGAACGCCATGATGTCGATGTCAGGCGGCTGGTTCTTCGTCGTGGCCTCGGAGGCGATCACGGTCGGCAACACGACGCTCGCGCTGCCGGGGATCGGCTCATGGCTTGCGCTCGCCATCCAACGGCAGGATGCGGTCGCGGTCGCCTGGGCGGTCGGCGCCATGGCGATCCTGATCCTGCTCTACGACCAGATGTTCTTCCGCCCGATCGTCGCATGGGCCGACCGCTTCCGCTTCGAGCAGACCGCGAGCGCGGAGCGGCCAAGCAGCTGGGCCTATGACCTCTTCCGCCGCACACGCCTGCTGCCGGTGGTGCTCGCACCGCTGCTCGGCATCGGCCGGCTGTTGATGGCGATCGGGCCGAAAGCGCCGCTGCAGCCGAAGCCTGCCGGGGCCGCGCGCGACCCGAGCCGGGTCGGCGAACTGCTGTGGCGGACCGCGCTCGCGGCGCTGGTGCTGGGGTCGGCATGGCTGATCGTCGACTATGTCAGCCGCACGCTAAGCTGGGCCGAGGCCGGCCGCGCGGTGATCGACGCCTGCTACACGCTGATCCGTGTCGTCGTACTGATCACCCTGGCAAGCATGGCCTGGGTGCCGATCGGCGTCTGGATCGGTTTGCGCCCGCGCTGGGCGGCGCGGCTGCAGCCGCTCGCGCAGTTTCTCGCCGCTTTTCCAGCAAACGTGCTCTTTCCCTTCGCGGTGCTGGCGATCGTACGCTGGCACCTCTCGCCGGCGATCGGGCTGTCGCCGCTGATGGTGCTGGGGACGCAATGGTACATCCTGTTCAACGTCATCGCCGGCGCGAGCGTGATCCCGACGGACATGCGCGAGGCGGCCTCGATGTTCGGCGTGCGCGGCTGGCAGTGGTGGCGCACCGTCGCGCTGCCGGCGATCTTTCCCTATTACGTCACCGGCGCACTGACCGCCTCGGGCGGCTCTTGGAACGCCGCGATCGTCGCGGAGGCAGTGTCCTGGGGCAACCGCCATCTCGAGGCGGCCGGGCTCGGATCCTACATCGCCGACGCGACCGCCGCCGGCGACTATCCGCGCGTCGCGCTCGGCGTCGCGGTGATGTCGATCTTCGTCCTCGCCTTCAACCGCCTCGTCTGGCGGCGGCTCTATGCCTATGGCGAGCGCCGCTTCCGCCTCGCTTGATCCAAGGAAACGCCCATGGCCACCAGCACCGCAGGAACTTCCACGCCGCTCGTCGAGGTACGCGGCGTCAGTCATAAATATGGGCGCGCGGCGGGCACGGCGCAGGTCCTCCAGGATGTCGATCTCACGCTCCAGACCAATGAGGTCGTCGGCCTGCTCGGCCGCTCGGGCTCGGGCAAGTCGACGCTGCTGCGCTCGATCGCCGGCCTGATCCATCCGAGCGAGGGCCAGGTGCGTCTGGTGCACGGGGACGACGGCGGCCAGCCGAGCGTCGCCATGGTCTTCCAGACGTTCGCGCTCTTCCCGTGGCTGACCGTCCTTCAGAATGTCGAACTCGGCCTCGAGGCGCAGCGGGTGCCGCCCGACGAACGGCGCACGCGCGCGCTCGCGGCGATCGACCTGATCGGCCTCGACGGGTTCGAGAACGCCTATCCCAAGGAGCTCTCCGGCGGCATGCGTCAGCGCGTCGGCCTCGCCCGCGCGATCGTCGTCAATCCGTCGCTGCTGCTGATGGACGAGCCCTTCTCCGCGCTCGACGTGCTCACCGCGGAGACGTTGCGCACCGATCTCCTCGATCTCTGGCTGGAAGGGCGCATGCCGATCAAGTCCATCCTGATCGTCACCCATAACATCGAGGAGGCCGTGCTGATGTGCGACCGCATCCTCGTCTTCTCGTCCAACCCCGGCCGCGTCGCCGCCGAGATCCGGGTCAAGCTGCCCCAGCCGCGCGACCGGCTCGATCCGGCATTTCGCGCTCTGGTCGATGACATCTATGCGCGAATGACGGTCAAGACCGTCGGCGCTCCAGTTCCGAAGGACGGCCTGTTCCCCGGCCTCGGCATCGCGATGGTGCTGCCGCGCGTTTCCACCAACGCGCTGGCCGGCCTCATCGAGGAAGTCGACGCGCAGCCGTTCGACGGGAAGGCACCGCTCGCTGAGCTCGCTGACAGCCTCCAGCTCGAGGTTAACGAGCTGCTGCCGATGGCCGAGACGCTCCAGCTCCTGCGCTTCGCGGAACTCACCGGTCCGGACATCAAGCTGACGCCTGCTGCACGCCGCTATGCGCAAGCCTCGGTGGACGATCGCAAAGCGCTGTTCAAGCAGGCGCTGCTCGCCCATGTCCCGCTCGCCCAACACATCCGTCGGATCCTCGACGAGCGCGGCTCGCACGACGCGCCGGCGCGGCGCTTCCGTGACGAGCTCGAGGATTACATGTCTCCCGACTATGCCGACGAGACGCTGCGCACCGTAACGCATTGGGGGCGATACGCTGAGATATTTGCGTTCGACGAGGAGGACGACCGCTTTAGCCTGGATGATCCGGCATGATCACGCGCCCGCGTTCCGCGTGCTGTTCCAGAGCTGACGGGTGTGGAATTGATCATCGCCACTTCGCGCCCCAAAACTGCCATGAGTGAAAGCCGGCGCGACTGAGTCGCATAGATCCCCGCCGCAGCGATACGCGAATGCGAAGACCTGGAAAGCCGGCGCGTATCCAGAAGAAGAGCAGCAGCGTGATAAGATCCGCCGCGAGGAGCCAGAGCCCCGCGGGAAGTAGCGGCTCCCACCAAGAGACGACGGGCCTGCGCCTCATCGCAAGTCTACACGGCCTTCAGCAAAAATCGGTCGCCCTCGCGCTACGAAAGGATGTTGACCGCCCGCGCCGCCACGAGAGCGATGGTCAGAAGCGAAACCGTCGACTCGAGCATCATCAGCAACTTCGCGCGCCGTGTAAGCGGCATCGTGTCCGTGGGCGAGAAGGCGGTAGCATTGGTGTAGCTCAGATAGAGATAATCGATGAACCCGGGCGACCATCCCGCCGGCCGTGTCGCGCCGTCCATCGTCATCTGCGGGAACAGGAAGTCACATTTCTCGATGGCCGAAAGTCCGCGAGAGGCTGGGCCGCCGCGGTCGATGCTCCAAAACCACAGGCCGAACGCGATCACGTTCGTTCCCCAAATGTTGAGCGCGTCGAGCAGCAGCGTCTCGCCGGCCTTGCTCGCGGTGCCGTGGAGCAGGCGGTGGACCAGCTCCAGCAGCGCGCCGAAGTTGATCGCCGTGATCAGCGCGGTCAGCAGAAGCGCGGAGTGCCGGATGATCTTGCGGTGCCGGCAGATCCGCTCCCAATGCGCGTTCATGGTGGCGGTGCGGACGTTCGCTTGCGTCCAGGCGGTTGCGGCCGATAAAGGCACCAGCAGCGCGAGCTCCAGCGTCGGCGCGAACCAGCGCGGTCCCACCGTGAGGTCATTGATCATCAGCAGCTGCAGGCCGGCAATCGCCGCCACGGACGCCCGCGCTAGCCAGAAGTCACCGCTCTGTGCGTGGATTGCACGAAGATGAATGCTCATCGGGTGCGACTAGGCAGACGAGCAAACCGGAATCCAGTGACAAGCTGGCGAGCTAAGTGATTTTCTCTGCCGGGTCCTTCACACATGGCATGTACATTGCGTCCGCTCATCCGATCGGTGTACGTCCGTGAAGTTGCTCATCATGCTGCTTCTCGGTTCACCTCAATCGTGAGGTGAGACAGCGCGGGGATGCGCGCGAGCCTGTCGCGGTAGAAGGCAGGAACGCGGTCAGCATTCGTCGCGATCGCAATAATTCCGCCAAGGTGGCCGGGTCCCAGTCGCCACAGGTGAAGGTCCACGACCTTGTCGCCTGCAAGCTCGATCTCGCAGCGTACGCGGTCGGCCGTGCCTGCGCCCGGCGTCATGTCGAGCAGGATCGAACCCGTGTCGCGTATTAGGCCGTAGGACCAGCTTGCGATCACGAACGCGCCGACGATGCCAGCGGCGGGGTCCATCCAAAGCCAACCGAAAGCGCGCGCGAGTAGCAACCCAACGATAACCAGCACCGACACGGCCGCGTCGGCGACCACATGGATGATGGCCGCGCGCATGTTGTTGTAGGATCGTGCTCGCCGTGGTCATGAGCGTGTTCCTCAAACGTCGCCTGGGCACCACGACCGGCCATCTGGACGTTGGCTGTAAAGGCGTGAGGCTCGGGTACCTCGTCGCGGCTCTCCAGATGGCCAGCCTGCGAGACCATCGCGAATTTCTGGCGCACTTCACCTGGCCGGACCGTTTCGACCATCACCTCGTCTGCTATCGGTGCGCCATCCTCAGATACCAGCCGGAAGCGTGGTGGCACGCCGTCCTCGTGAATCGACAGCAGCATACGCCGGCCGCCGATGCTCAGCCGTCGGACTTCCTCGTACTCATGATCGTCGCCGTCTTCATGGCCATGATGATGATGATGACGATGGCTATGGCCGTGCCCATGGTCGTGGCCGCCTCCACTCAAGAGCCACGCACTCGCAGCGTTGACGCAGAGTCCAAGCGCTGCGATCGGTATCGCCTCAGCGAAGTGGATCGACACTGGCCGAAACAGCCGGCTCACGGACTCGTAGCCTATTAGGAGGGCGATCATCGCCTGCACGATCGCGCTCGTGAAGCCGGCGAGATCGCCGAGCTTACCGGTGCCGAAGCTGAAGCGGGCATCGTGCGCGTAACGGCGCGAGAAGGTGTAGGCGAGCGCTGCCAGCAGCAGCGCGCCCGCGTGCGTGGACATGTGAAGTCCGTCCGCGACGGGGGCGATCGAGCCGAAAAGAACGCCGCCGACAATCTCTACCAGCATCATGACGCCGCACAGTCCGATCACGAACCAGGTCCGTCGTTCGTTGCGTTCGTGGCCTGCACCCAGGAATACATGGTCGTGCGAATACGGAGGGTTGTTGTCGGAGGTCGCCATAATGGTTCCTATTTCGAGTAGCGGCGGATCACCGCCAGCAGCTCTTCCGCGCCGCCGACGCGTTCCTCGTCGGTGAGGCCGGGCCGAGCGACATGCGCCCTGAGATGCTCGGCAATGATCTCGTCCAGAAGGCCATTCACCGCGCCGCGAACCGCCGCGACGAGGTGAAGCACCTCGGTGCAGCTCTTGTCCGCTTGCAGCGCGCGTTCCACCGCTCCCACCTGGCCAGCAATGCGGCGGACGCGCGCGACCAAATCCATATTCTGCGTTCGGGAAAGGTGGCTCATAGCCCTACCCCCTATGCCTATGAGCCACCACGCGTCGACGGGGTGGTGAGGCGGTTTTACGGTGCGGCCGCCGGCCGGTCAGTCGCAATCATCGTCGCAACATCATCCAGAAATCGCTGATACTGCGCAGCCCCGCGTGCTTGCGCGGTCGCATCCGGCGGCGGCAGACCCGCGGCCGTGATCAGCTGATGACGGATCAATCGCGACATGCCCTCCCACAGCATCTGCTGCGTGCGACCCGAACCGGCGATTGCCCGTTCGATGCGATCGAGCCGTATACGGATCGCCTCTTCATTTGGCGGCGCGCTCCGACGCGAGAACCACGCCTCAAGCGCCTCAACGAGGATCTCAGAACGCGCGCGACCCCCACTGCGCGAGAGCGCCGAAAGGCGGCGCGAGAGATCATCCGGCAGGTACAGCTGATGACGGGTCTTCAAGCTTCTCATGCCTACGAAGTTAATCGCTGGCCGCGGCGCCGATCAGAGCGGTCACGCAGCAGCCGACAGCATGTCGCCGCACGTGATCACGAAATGCTCTGCCCGCGGCCGCGCCCGATCGTCCAGCTGATAGCATCGCCGCGCATGATGCCGGACACCGCGCGACCCGCGTGGCGCTCGAGCACCGGGCGCCACGGCACGAGCGTGAATTCGCGGGATTTCTCGATGAGCGCATAGCGTCCGTACGCGAGCTCGACAGGTCGGCGGTAGATGCCCTCGACCTTCTCGCGCGATCGCGCCTCGGCATAGTCAAGACCGAGTTCGCGACTGAGCCGCGCGGCGACGCGAGTCAGCTCGCGCTGGCGGAGCAAGCTCAGCATGTCGGAGCGGAACATGACCTCTTCACCGTCCCGGTCGGCGAGCCGCTGCTCGATCAGCCATTGCTGACGCTGATAGAGCGCTTGGCGTACCTCGCGCCCGAAGCCATGGTCGGCGATGTCGCTCGCCGAGTTTCCCGTCAATTCGGCGTCGAGCCAGGTCGGGGCCTGCGCCACGGTCTGTTTCTCCAGCGACACGGTGGAGAGCATTTCGATTCGGACCGGCTGCGCGGCAACGCGCGTGTGCTCGTGCGCGGCAACCCGATCGAAATGGTCGGGCGCGATCGTCCAGCTGCCGTCCGCCTCGCGCTCGACGCCAACGCCGGCGCGGCGCAGCGCCTCGAGCCGATGGATGTGCGCCTCCGCGAATGCCTCGCTCGCGCTCGGATCGTGGCGGAGATGGATGTCGTTGCTGTAGCGGTCCCCGTGTGCGGCGGCGATCTCGGCGACGACGCGGTCCGCCGGTTTCACCTCTGCTCTCGCCGGCTGCAGCCGGACGATGCTGCCGGCGTGCGTCGCATCCTCGTTCGCGCCGATGTCGATGTAGTGCGTGCGGCCGTCGACACCGTCGATGATCAGATAGCGGCGGTGATGATTGTCGTCGGCGGCGCCACGCCGAATGACCTTGCCGACGATCGGGGCGGTCTGCTCGGACTCGTGAATTTCAAACAGCTCGCGTCGGCGATCGAGCATGGCGCCTGTGATCGCCTGATCCATGAGGCGGATGATGTCGCCGCGGCGGCCCATGTCGGCGAGGATCTGCTCGGCATCGGGTTTGAGCATCCAGCAAAGCGGGCCATCCTTGGTCGCGAGTTCCATCGCGTCGAGCTTGCGCACGCGGGCGACGAGCAGTTGCTGATATTCGGGATCGGCACTCGGGGTCAGGCGGAGGTCGAGCCTTCCCGCGCCCGCCCGCTGCAGGATCGCGCGGTCAAGCCGCGTCAGCCGCTCGGCGTCGATCTCTGCCTCGAGCTGCTGGCGGAGCTCGCGCTCGGTCTGCGGCCCGAGATCGCGGGTCATGATCTCGGAAGCGCGATGGCGAATGCCGTGCGCGATATAGTCGCCGGCGATGTTGAGCGTCTTGCCGTCCTCGGTGACGCCGCACACGAGGATATGGCTGTGAGGATGGCCCGTGTCGTGGTGATCGACCGCCACCCAGTCGAGTGTGGTACCGAGATCGCGCTCCATCTGCGCCATGAGATCGCGGGTGAAGCCATGCAGGCTTTCGAAGGCAGCCCCGTCCTCGGGCGCGACGATGAAGCGGAACTGGTGACGGTCCTCGCCGCAGCGCTCCAGATACGCCTTGCCGTCGGCCTCGTCGGTGAAGGTCGAATAGAGCCGCGCCGGCTGGCCATCGCGGGCGACGCCGTCGCGCTCGAGATATCGCATGTGGGCGGCAGCCGCCTTCCCCTTGCCGGCAAGCTTCACCACACGCGCCTTCACGGTCACGCGACGCGGCCGCACGCGCACGCCTAATCCGCGATCGAACGACCAGCCGGATCCGCGCGGAAAGCTGGCGGCGAGCTTGGCGCCGCGACCGCGCGCGTTGAAGCGCCCGGTCCGGGGCCGCGATGACGCAAAGGGCGCTGCGCCGGCAAGTCGGCGCGGATCGGCGCCGGCGCGGCGGATGCGGGTGACAAGCTCAGCGCGCAGTCGTGGCGCGCGAACGCGACCGCCTCCTCGTGCGCGTTGGCGCCCGAGCCGCGGCTCGAAGGGCAAGTCATCCTCTTCCATGATTCGCCGAAATCGGCGCGGCAGAAGCACCGCTCAAGTGTCTCGCGCGGGAGCGGCGGAAATCCGCCCCTCCCTTCCCTTTCCGGCTCGCAGAGTCTCCTGTCAGGCGGACCAGCGAGACAAAGCATCTCCCGAAAAACAGATGTGCAGACAACATCTTAGCACCAAAGGTGCGGCGAGCCGTGGCTCGCTTTATCTTGCATTCCCTTACCCCTTCTCCTCCCCACCAAATCCAACGAAAAATGGAGGAGCGACGCCTGCCGACGCCGCCCCTCCCCCGTTCAAAATGCCCGCCGTTAGCGCGCATTCGCGAACGCCTGTTCAGCCTCGCGCCGGCTCTCGAAATGCCGATGCGCGGTCATTCCGTGCGGCATTCCCTCGCCATCGACGATGCAGGTTGCCGCGAACCACTGGCCATCCAAACGCCCGAAAATCGCGATCCGCTCGAGCTCCAAATCGTCGCCATCGGCATCGATATAAGTGCCGAGCCAACGCTCATTTGCCCTTGCATCCCAGCAGAAATCGCTCTCCTCAGCGGCCAAAAACCGCTCCGCCAACGCCGCTCCGGCATCGCGTCCGAACTCGATTTCGAGCCCCGCGATCAGCTTCGCCATGACGCGATCCGAAGCCTCGCCGATGGTCTGAAACATGGTCATGACGATCTCCTTCTTCACGTCCTCGTCGTCGAGGACGCCTTGTCGGAGGCGGGCGGCGGGGCGGCTGTCAGGGCCGCGGAGCGCATGCGGAGCGCCGCGAAGCGGACGTGGGGGGAACCGATTTACGAAGTAAATTGGGGGGTACCCGCGGGCCTTGAGAGCCGCCCCGCCGCCCGCCATGCTGCCATGACACGAGACGAGCCCCTCCCCGGCCGGGGGCTAGGGACCGCCGCCGCCCACCGCGAACAGCGCGCTCTGAAGACGCGATCGCGCCGGCTGCGATGCGCTCGTGACGAGATCATGGCGAAGCGCGAAGAGCAGCTGCCTGGGTTCGGTCGCTGTCGTAATCGCGACGGGGGATTGGCTGCTTATGACGGTGTTGAGGTAGGCGACGGTCTCGTGGGGGAGCCGGCGCTGCCCCGCCAGATAGGCGGCGTAGCGTTCCGGACCGGCATTATAGGCGGCGATCATGCCGGGATAGCCGAACCGGTCGCGCAGCTGCTTCAGATAGAAGGTGCCGGCCAAGATATTGTCATGCGGATCATAGGGATCGTCGCCCAGCCCAAGCTCTGATCGCATGTCCGCCCAGGTCGCTGGCATCAGCTGCATGAGCCCCATCGCGCCGGCAGGACTGGAGATCGCCTTGCCGTCGACGGTCGTCAAACCGTCGCTCTCGGCGCGCATCACCGATCTGATCAGCGCATCCGAGACCTCGAACCGCTGCGCCGCCTCATCGATTAGCGGCTGCCAGCGATCGACCGGCGAGGCATGGACTTCGCCGCTCACAAGCAGCGCACCAGCGACCAGCGCGCGCTTCAGCGGAGCCACAGCGGCACCGCTTTGCCGACGAGGGCGGATGCATTGACCGGCCCGAAATAGCGGCCGTCGAACGATGTCGGTGTGGGATTGAGCAGCAAATAGTCGCGCCAACCGAGTCTAAAACAGCCGCGCCACCAGGGCATCGGCCGCGCCGCACCGTCGCTGCGCAGACGCTCGGCGGCGACATGGCCGTCGACGGTAATGATCGCGTCACGCGCACAAACGAGGCTGCCATGTGCTGCCGCAATCCGCTTTACCAGCGGCACGCCGATGGGCAGATAGCCTCGGTCCGCGGCCAGCTGGCGAACCACAGCCGGCGTCTCCGCAGCGACCATGTCGCCACGCTGGAACGGCACGCCCACCTCGACGAGATAGAGCCCGACGGGTGCGCTGGCGCTCGCGTTCCAGAGCAATCGCGGCCGTGGCGGCGTCTCGATCGTGCCGAAGAGCATGCCGATCAGGAGGCCGATGGCGGCGGCACGGCGATGCAGCTGCCGGCGTGCGCAGGCGCCGCAGCGAGCCGGCTGGAGCGCGGCGATGGGCGCCGCTCCCAGCACCTCAGTCATGCGCCGGCCCCGCCGCGTTGCCGTCGCGCGACCAGCTATCGAGGTCGTCGATATGGTAGCGTACGAAGCGGCAATGTCGCCGGACGCGCGGTCCCTAGCCGTCTGCGCGCAGCTGCTGGAGAGTCCGCGGACTCAAGCCCAGATAGAAGGCGGCCTGCTCGGTGTTGAGGAACGGGCTGCCTTTCTTGGCGCGCTGGGCGCGGCCGATCTCGTCTTCCATGGAACCTCGATGCGTCATCCGGCGGCGGGAATGCCGTCGGTCGCGTCGAGCAATGGAGCGGAGCGACACGCCCGCGGAGGCTCGCAAAACGCACCCTGCGGTTTTCGATCCGGCGGCGCACTAGCCAGCCAAAGAGCTCAACGAGCTGCGCGGAAGATCGGCACGTGAGGCGAACTTTCGCAGCTAAGTCACGGTTGCAAAAAGCGCAATTCTCTGCCGGCTTCTTCCTCAACGTGGTGCTGTTCGGCGTGCTCGCACTGCTGCCGCCAATGCTGGAGCGGCTGATGGGCTATCCGGTGGTGCTGACCGGGCTGGTCACGGCGCCGCGCGGGGTCGGCACACTTATCTCGATGGGGCTGGTCAGCCGTATCCTGCGGCGGGTCGACGTCCGCATCGTGATCGTCGCCGGCTTGGCCATGGCATCCTTTTCGGTCTGGAATATGAGCGGCTTCTCGCTCGGCATGGACGCGCGGCTGGTGGTCGTGTCGGGCTTCGTGCAGGGCATCGGGACGGGCCTGCTCTTCGTCGCCCTGTCAACGGTGTCGTTCGGCACGCTCCCCGCTCGCCTGCGCAACGAGGGCGCCGGCATACTAATGCTCATCCGCAACATAGGCTCCGCGGCAGGCATCTCGATCCTACAGGTGCTGACGGTGCGGACGTCCGCTGCCGCGCACGCGCGGCTGGCCGAAGGCATCCGGCCGGACAATCCCATCCTCCAATCGAACATGCCGGGATTCGATTTCAATGCACCGGCGGCGATCGCCGCCTTGAACGCCGAGATCGGCCGGCAGGCGGCGATGATCTCCTATATCGACGTGTTCTGGCTGCTGTTCATCCTCTCGCTATGCATGATGCCGCTGATCTTCTTCGTGCGCCCGCCGCGCCGCGCAGCGACGAGCGAAGAGATCGCCCTGCACGTGAAATGACGATGCCGCATCGCCTCGCTCCCTTCCTCGCGCTCGCGACGCTCGGTGGCTGCGCCGTCGGCCCGAATTTCGAGCGTCCCGCCGCGCCGACGACGGCCGCTTATCGACCGGTCGCCGAGCAGCGCCCGACAGCGCCCGCCGAACCGGCGGCAGACCTCGGTGGTGGACCGCAATACGCCTGGTGGAAGGCGTTCGGTTCGGCCGACATGGATCGGCTCGTGGAGCAGGCGCTGGCGCACAATTTCAGCCTCGCCGCCGCCGACGCGACGCTTGCCGCCGCTGCGAACGAGACCCGCGCGATCGCCGGCGCACAACTGCCACAGATCGATGCCAATGCCCGCATCGAGCAGCAGCAGGTCAATCTCTCCGCCTTCGGGTTCGAACCGTCGCCGGCGCTCGGGCTTGGCGGCAACCCCGAGTTCCATCTCTATTCGGTGGGCGGCGGGATCGGCTACGATCTCGATTTGTTCGGCGGCCGCCGTCGCGAGACCGAACAGAGCCTGGCGCAGACCGACGCTGAGCGTCATCGCGCACAGGCTGCCCGCCTCGCCATCGCCGGCCGCGTCGTCAACCAGGTGCTGACGATCGCCGCGATCCGCAAGCAGATCGATGTCGCCGATGCGCTGCTCGCCGACGACCAGCGCAACATCGACCTCACGCAGAGGCGCCAGCAGGCCGGCGAGGGCACGCTCGTCGAGGTGCTGAATGCCCAGGCACAGTTCACGAGCGATCGTGGCGCCATTCCGCAGCTCCGCCAGCAGCTCGACGAGGCACGCCACCTGCTCGCAACGCTCGTTGGGATCGCGCCCGTCGATCTCGGCGCGACCGATTTCGAGCTGGAGGCGATGCTGCTGCCCGCCGCTATCCCGGTGACGCTGCCCTCGGAGCTCGTCCACAAGCGGCCCGACATCTTGCAGGCCGAGGCCGATCTTCATGCCGCCACCGCCGCGATCGGCGTGGCGACGGCGAAGCTCTATCCTGACATCACGATCGGCGCGACGCTGGAGCAGGGTTCGCCGTCGACGGGTAACCTCCTCAAGAACGCATTCCGGGGCTACGATATCTTCGCTGGTCTCTCCGCGCCGATCTTCCACGGTGGGACGCTGAAGGCGGAGCGCGCCGCTGCCGTCGATCGCGCCCATGCCGCCGCCGCGACCTACCAGCAGACCGTGCTCGATGCGTTCCAGCAGATCGCCGACCTGCTCTCGGCGCTGCAGAGCGACGCGCGCTCGGTCACCAACCAGCGCGAGTCGGTGGATGTCGCGCAGCATTCGCTGCAACTCTCACGCCGAAGCTTCGAAACCGGTAACAGCGGCATCCTGCAAGTGCTTGACTCGGAGAGACTCTATCAGCGCGCGACGACCGATCTCGTGCTCGCGCGCACCCGCCAGTATCTCAATGCCGCGCGTCTCTACGTGGCCACCGCGGGGGGCTGGAGTGCGCCGCCCGGCTGAACACCGTCAGGCGAGCGCGCCACCATCGACGGTGTGCAGCGATCCGGTGACGAAGGCGGCCTCGTCGCTCAGCAGCCACGCGACCAGCCCCGCCCGCCTCGTCGGGCCGGCCCGGACGGCCGAGCGGCGTCGCCTTCGCCTGCTCGATCAGACGTGGCGATATAGTGTCGCGACCGGGTCGGATCAGCGGCGTGTCGATCATGCCGGGCGCGACGCCGTTCACCCGGATGCCGGCCGCGCCATTCTCCTTTGCGGCCGCCACGATCAGCGCGTTCATACCGCGCTTAGAGGCGCCGTAGGCGGCCATACGTGGCGTCGTGCGATGCGCGGCGATCGAGGTGACGCAGCAGATCGCACCGGTCACCTCCCGCCCGCGCAAGTCGCGCAGCACCGCGCGCAGCACCAGCATGGTGCCGCGCAGGTTGACACGGATCATCCGATCAAACTCGTCGACATCGATCTCCGCGACCGGCTTGGGCGCGCCGATCACACCGGCACAATGCGCAAGCAGGTGCAGGCCGCCGAACCGTGCCTGCGCCGCCGCCACGAATGCGTCGCAGCCATCCTCGGTGGCGATATCGGCGACGAGCGCGTGGAAGGCAGGGTTGTCCGGCCCGAAGCCCGGCCGCCGGTCTACACCGACCACCCGCGCGCCGCCCTCGAGCAGCCGAGCGGCGACGGCGGCACCGATGCCGCTCGCCGCGCCAGTGACAACCGCGACCCTGCCCGCGAAACGTTCCGCCATGTCAGATCAGCCGCGCCGTCACCCTGGAGAAGTCGAAATGCGGCGCAATGCGGTCGGAAAGGCCGCCTCGATCGGCAAGCCGTCCAATGCGCCGATCCGCCACAGCTCGCGCCGATCGAACGGATCATAATCGTGCGAACCATAGTGCAGTGTGCAGCGATTGTCCCAGATCACCATGTCGCCAGGTCGATGTGAGCGACGCACCGTGAACTCGGGCTGCGCGGAGATCTCGCGCAGATAGTCAAGCAACACCATGCTCTCCTTACGGCGAAGCTGCGGGATATGGGTCAGATAGCCGCTCGTCACGTAGAGGAATTCGCGGCCCGAATGCGGATGCCGGCAGACGATCGGATGCTCGATCGGCCTGGCGCCGGCGTCGCCGAGGCCCTTGAAGACGTGGACGCCGGTCAGCGTTCGCGCCAGCGCCTTGATCGGATCGGAGAGCGCCTCGAACGCAGCATATTGGTTGCTCCACAGCGTGTCGCCGCCGCGATGCGGCGTTTCGACGAGCTGAAACATCGCCACCGCCTCGGGGATTTGCTGATAGGTAAAGTCGGCGTGCCACATGTCCGAGTAATTGTGCGTGTTGCGGCCCGGCACGGGCGTGATGAAACGGCCGAGCGAGGGAAAATCCTTATCGCGGCGCGGATCTTCGGGATCGAGGATGTTGAGCTCGCCGAACTTCGCGGCCACCGCGCACAGAGCTTCGGCCGAATGATGCTGGCCGGGCAGAAAGAGCACCGAATAGTCGGTCAGCAGTGCGCGCAGCCGATCGAACAGCGCCGTGTCGTCGGTGCGCTCGGCGAGCCGCACGCCCCTGATCTCGGCGGCGAAGGTGCCGCCCTTCGGGACGATGTCGAGCGGCTCGGCCAGCTTCGTCTGCGCATTCATGTTGTCGATATTGTCCGGCGAAACCCGCCGCGGTCAACGCGATCCCGCATCACAGCGACATGGATCGGTGATCACGTCTCACTCCCTGCCGCTCGGCGACAAGTGTCCGCATCGGCCGCAGTCCGAATGCGAAGGCGAGAGCGCACAGGGGTGCGAACACCGCGAAGTGGATCAGCAGGGCCAGCCACAATTTATGTTCGTCACCGAGGACGGTGTCGCCGGTAAACGCAATGATGGCAGGGCCGAGCCCGAAGCCGAGGATATTGTAGATCGCCAGGAACAGCGCCGAGACCTTGCCGCGCGCGCGCGGCGGCGAGGTAATCTGGAGCGCGGCCGCCGCCACCGCGATGAAGGACGAGATCGTCGCGATCACCAGCATCGCCGTGATTAGCAGCCATGTTGTGGTCGCCAGCGTCGCCGCGATCCCCGCGATCCCGAGCACGGCGGCAGCCCAGACGTAGAGGCGCAGATGCGCGTCGAGCACACCCTTGCGATAGAGATGATCGGCGAGATGGCCGCTGCCGACCATGCCGATCAGGCCGCCGGCCAGCGAGACGACGCCCAGCGTGAAGCCAGTCCGGGCCAGGCTCCAGCCGTGGGTGCGGATGAGAAAGGACGGCACCCAAGCAAGCCAGCCCGCGCACAGGATGTTGAGCAGGCTGAACCCCAGAAAATGGGCGATATAGAAGCCGCGCCGCGCGCTGATCATCCGCAGCGTCTCGCCGAGACCGCTCTCGCTTTCGGCTCGCCGGTCATGCTGCCGCGCCGGCTCGGCGACCAGGATCGCAAGCGCGCCGAACAGCAGGCCGGGCAGCGCCATTACGATGATCGCGATCTGCCAGGGATGGAGGCCTTGAGTGAAGGGGACGCAATCCGGACAGGCGGTGATCCGATCGACGACCCAGGCGCCGCCCGCCAGCGAAGCGGCAGCGCCGACGATCGCGCCGGTCGAAAAGATTGAGAGCGTTCCGGCGAGACGCGCCGCCGGCACGGTGTCCGCGAGCAGCGAGTAGACCGCCGGCGCGAGCGCCCCTCCGACGCGCCGACCCCGATCCGCGCCAGCACCAGCTCGCCATAACTGTGCGACAGACCGGCGAGGCCCGCGAACAGCGACCAGAGCATCGCGCCGGCGAGGATGATGTTGCGGCGTGAGAAGCGATCGACCGCCGCTCCGAACGGCACCGAGCAGAACGTGAAGGCGATGACGAAGGCAAAGCCTTGAGCAAAGCTGACCTTGGTGTCGCTGACCTTCAGCGTCTCCTTGATCGGACCAACCAGCAGGTTGAGGATCTGTCGATCGAGGAACGCCGTCGCGTAGATCAGGATCAGGATCGGCAGCGCCGCGCGGCCGCGCAGCCCACTCCATCCTCGCGAGCGGACATCGGCCGGCTTTGCCCAACCGTCCATCACGCCTCCCTCTCCGGCCCGGGCTTCTCGACCCTGGGCCTCGCACTCGCTCAATCCTCTTCGGCGATCGTCACCTTCAGACCGTCGAGCGCATCGGTAACCGTAATCTGGCACGACAGGCGCGAATTCGCGTCGCGATGCTCCGAGCTGTCGAGCAGATCATTCTCGTCGTCGCTCATCTTCGGCAGCCTGTCCTTGAACGCGGGATCGATGTGGACATGGCAGGTCGCGCAGGAGCAACAGCCCCCGCACAGTGCCAGCAGCTCGTCGATGCCGTCGTCACGGATCACCTCCATCACCGACAGGCCGGACTTCGCCTCGATGACGTGCTCCTCGCCTTCCCGCGTCACGACAATGAGTTTCGGCATGATCACTCCACTGTTTCACTTCGACGAAAAGCGTTCGCGCAGCCAGCGAATGCCACTCTCTGCCCGCATGATGAGCTAGATAGGTAAGACGTTGCACGAACCAGCATCGCCGTGCAAGGAGCGCGACCGCAAGGGCGGAAGGAGCCATTCATGAGCAGTGTCGGCACGTTCGCGATCGAGGACGGCATCGGGGTCATCACGATCGATTCGCCGCCGGTGAATGCGCTCGGCATCAACGTCCGAAAGGCGCTCGACGAGGGTTTCCGGAAGTTCGATGCCGATCCGCAAGCCAAGGCGATCGTGCTGATCTGCGCCGGCCGCACCTTCTTCGCCGGCGCCGACATCTCCGAATTCGGCAAGCCGCCGCAGGCGCCTGGCCTCACCGAAGTGTTCGACATCATCGAGACCTCGTCCAAGCCGGTCGTCGCCGCGATCCACGGCACTGCGCTCGGCGGCGGCTATGAGCTCTCGCTGGTGTGCCATTATCGCATCGCCGTACCCTCGGCGAAGGTCGGGCTGCCCGAGGTCAATCTCGGCCTGCTGCCGGGTGCCGGCGGCACGCAGCGCCTGCCGCGGATCGTCGGCGCTGCGACCGCGCTCCAGCGGCGTGCCGGGCAGCCGCTCCTTGAGGTGCCGCTTCATTTCCCCGGGGAAACCGTCGCGAAGCTTCTCCGGCACCTGCATAAGCGCCGGACTTCACAGCCAATCCTCTAGACCATTGCACTGGCAAGGAGCGCGAACGGATCGGGTGACGTTCGGACATCGGAGACGCGACTGGCATGGCTGACACTTTGCCCTGAAGGGTGAAGTGTCATGGGTGGCAAAAATCATTCTGGTGGCCTCTGGGGATTCACAAGCACTCGGCGCTGTGCTTGATATGTTCCGTTATGTCACCGTCGCCGACCCCGCAGCCGACCCTCGACCTGCCGCAGCTCATGGAGCGGCTGGCCGCGGACACCGTCCGGCCCCGCTATGCCTTCATGCTGCTCAACCTGGTGGCCCGCATCGCCGGCGAGTCCGGCCGGGCCGGTCCCTTCGTGCAAGAAGAGGGCGCGCTGGTGCCGCTGCGGGACTGGCTCTGCGACGCGCTCGCGCCGATGGCGCAGCGCGACCATCGCCGGATCGCGATTGTAGCCGCCGTCCGCGCCGAGCTCGCCGAGGCAGGTGAGCTCCCCGGCTCGCCGGAGGACGCGGAGCGCACGATCGAGCAGCGGGTCCGAGATCGTGTCCGCGCCTCCGGCCGCTCGAACGTCAGCCGTACGGTGTCCGAGCTCGTCCGCGCCGGGCTGATGAAGCGGCATTATCAGGGCTATCGCGTCGACCACGTCAACCGCGGCGCGCAGCGGCAGGCGGTCTACACGCTGCCGCCACATGTCCGGGCAGCGCTGTCCGGCCCGTCGGCCGGGATCGGCGCGCAGGCGTCGCGACCGCCTCAGCTCGCCCTGCGCTTCTGACAGCGAGCGAACCGCATACTTTTTTCGTGCCTCGCCAGGTGATCGGCGGTTAAGTGCGGAGCGGGACACGCCCGCAGCGAGCGGCCGGATTTCGGAAGGAAGCGCGATGGGCGGGCATCTATTCGATCTCAGTGGCAAGACGGTGGTGGTGACGGGCGGCGGCCGGGGGATCGGGCGCGGCATCGTCCGCGCGCTCGCCCGTGCCAACGCCAATATCGTGATCTCGGGGCGTGGCGCCGGCCCGCTCGCCGAGACCGCCGAGGAGGTCGCCTCGATCGGCGCGCCGGCGATCGTGGTGCCCTGCGACGTCACCCGGATGGCAGACCTGCAGCATCTCGCCGATGCCGCGCTCGACCGCTTCGGTGCGATCCACGGCTGGATCAACAACGCCGGCAGCGCGTCACCCGGCGACGTCGGTCCGCTTATCGGCATCACCGAGCAGCAGTGGGATGCGGTCGTCGACCTCAACCTGAAGTGGACCTTCTTCGCCTGCCAGATCGCCGCCAAGGCGATGACCGATGGCGGCTCGATCGTGAACGTCACCTCGCGCAGCGCGTCGCAGCCCAATCCGATGACAGGCCAGTACGGCGCGGCCAAGGCTGGTGTCGAAAACCTCACCGCGACGATGGCGGTGGAGTGGGGCCATATGGGCATCCGCGTGAACGGCATCGCCCCCGGCGTGGTGGTCACCGAACAGAGACTGAGCGAAGGCTCGATGAAATCGGAAAGCCGGCGCCAGCGGCAGATCGACACGGTGCCGCTGCGTCGCCTCGGCGTCGTCGACGATGTCGGCCCGCTCGCCGTCTATCTGGTCAGCGACGAGGCGCAGTGGATCAGCGGCGCGATCGTGCCGGTCAATGGCGGCAGCCGCGTGCCGGTGGGGTATCTGAGCTACCTCCACCATGTGAACGAGCGCATGAAGGCGAAAGAAAGCGCCTGATCGCCGCGCCTCAGCCGAAGCGATCGATCGCCGCCAGCGCGCGCCCGAGATAGACGCGGTCGAGCTTGCCTTTCTCCGCCGCGTTGCCGGCATTGGCGCTTCCCGCCGCGGCGCGCTGGGCGATGCCATGGAAGATGCCGGCATTGCGGAAATGGGCAAACACGAAATGGTAGGGCGTCAGACGCCGATCGCTTTGTGCATGCGCATAATAGTCGTCGAAGAACTCCACGGCCGTCGGCAGGCCGAGCGCAGCGAAATCCTTGCCCATCATGCCGCCATATTCGTCGAGCGTGGTCTCCCACATAAATGACCAGACATGGGCGAGATCGACCAGCGGATCGCCGACCGTGCACAATTCCCAGTCGATCACGGCGGCGAGGCCCGGGCCTTCCGGCGCATAGATGACGTTGTTGATCTTGTAATCACCGTGGACGATCGCGCTTTCCTCATCCTCGGGCAAATGGTCGCGCAGCCAGCCGACGACGCGGGCGACATCTCGATCCGTCTCGACGAGATCGCCCCACTGTCGCGTCCAAATGCTGAGCTGGCGGACGAGGTAACGATCCGGTCGACGGAAGGAGCCGAGTCCGACTGTGTCGACATCGACCGCGTGCAGCGCCGCCAACACGCGCGAGAACTCAAGATAGTAGGCGCGGCGTTGTTCCTTCGGCACCTCGGGGAGAGCCGCGTCGTCGAACACCCGGCCGGCGACGCAACCCATCAGGTAGAACGGCGTACCGACGACGTCCGTCTCCTCGCGATAGAGGATTGGCTTCGGCACCGGCACCGGCGTTCCGTAAAGCGCCGAAAGGATGCGATATTCGCGGCCGACATCGTGCGCGCCGCGGACATGTTCGCCTGGCGGCCGCTTGCGTAGCACCATCCGCTCGCCCGCCGTATCGACAAAATAGGTGGGGTTGGACTGGCCGCCACCGATCCGCTGCAGCTTGAGCGGGCCGCTCGCCTGCGGCACCGCATCGGCGAGAAACGCCCGCAGTTTCGCCGGCTCGAAGTCGATGTCCGCTCTTGCCGGCGCATTCTCGCTCACGCTTTGGTCCCTGGCTGTGAACGATCGCGCCTAGCCCAAGGGTCACGCGTCCGGAAAGCGAAAAGGCACGCGGATCGCTTGGCGCCAGACCGGCGCCTCGTCTAACCGGACGGCAACGCGAGGGAGAGGATGATGACCACAGGCCGCGTCGCGGGGAAGAAGGCACTCGTCACCGGTGGCGCGCAAGGGCTCGGTGCGGCAATCGCGCGGATGCTGGCGCGGCAGGGCGCGCGCGTCGCAATCGCCGACGTCAACCTCGCTGGTGCCGAAGCGATTGCGCGCCAGATCGATGCGGAATGCGGGCGCGACACAGCGTTCGCCTACCGGCTCGACGTAACCGACCCGGCCGGCTGGGGCGAGATCGCCGCGCGTGCCGGCGCCGACCTGGGCGGCCTTTCGGTGCTGGTCAACAATGCCGGTATAGCCCCGATCGGCACGGTCGAGAGCCTCGATCTCGAGACGTGGCGCCGCACGATGGACATCAACGTCGATGGTGCCTTCCATGGCACGCGCGCGGCGCTGCCGCTGATGCGGGAAAGCCAGCCCGGCACGATCGTCAACATCTCATCGATCGCCGGCCTGATCGCGAGCCATGCCTTCGCCGCCTACAACGCGTCCAAGGCGGCACTGTGGATGCTGACCAAGTCGATCGCGCTGCACTGCGCGCGCGAAGGCCTCGATATCCGCTGCAACTCGGTCCACCCGACCTTCGCAGACACGCCGCTGCTCGATAGCCTCGTCGCCGGCACGCGCGACGAACGAGAGGCCAAGCTCGCCCGCCAAATCCCACTCGGCCGCATCGCCACGCCCGACGACATCGCCTATGCGGTGCTCTACCTCGCCTCCGACGAGAGCCGGATGATGACCGGCGCCGAGCTCAAGCTGGACGGCGGCATCTCGGCGATGTGAACGACCATCGGGAGAGGATGGCATGAGCGAGATGCGGTTCGAGGAAATTGCCGACGGGCTCGCCTTCCCCGAAGGGCGGTGGTGATGGCCGACGGATCGGTGATCCTGGTGGAGATGGCCGCCGCGCGGATCACGCGCTGCTGGAACGGCCGCAAGGAGACCGTCGCCGAACCGGGAGGCGGCCCGAACGGCGCCGCGATCGGCCCCGACGGCGCGCTGTACGTCTGCAACAATGGCGGGGCCAACATGGCCGCATTCGGCTTCGACGACACCACGGTGGGCCCGGGCTGGATCGAGCGCATCGATCTCGGCACCGGCCGGAGCGAGCGGCTCTACGAGGCCTGCGACGGCCGCTCGCTTTCCGCACCCAACGACATCGTCTTCGCCGCCGACGGCAGCTTCTGGTTTTCCGATCTCGGCAAGACCGTCGACCATCACCGCGAGCATGGCGGCCTCTATCTCGCTCGCGCGGACGGGAGCGTGATCAGCTGCGCCCACTATGGCCCGGTCCACTATAACGGCGTTGGTCTTTCTCCCGACGGCCGCACTGTCTACGCCGCCGAAACGCCCTCTGCGCGGCTCTATGCCTTCGATCTCGACGGCGACGGCAACGCAGGCAAACGGCGCATGATCGGCACCGCACCCGGCCCGGTGATGCTCGACAGCCTCGCGATCACCGCAGTGGGCAACATTGCCGTCGCGCAGCTGCTCAGGGGCGGCATCGCCACGTTCACTCCGGACGGCGGGGTGAGCGTGATCCGCTGCCCCGACCCCTTCACCACCAACATCGCGTTCGGCGGCGTCGACATGCGGGCCGCCTATCTCACGCAATCGAACGGTGGCCGTCTGATTCGCGCCGATTGGCCGGAAGCCGGGCTACGCCTCGCGTTCAACGGATAATGTACCGGCACTCAACGAGCTTGCTCCCGAGGTGTCGAAAGCGGACGGGAGCGCATGCGCGGCGACCAGATAATGGCAGGCGGACCACAGCATCGCAACCGGGCCGACCAGCAGCGCGTAGCGAAGCGAATCCGCTCCGTGCGCAGCGGTCAACTTGTCGCTCAACCAGCCGACAAGCTGCGGCCCGACCCCCCAACCGAACAGATTGATCGAGAAGAACAGGATCGCTGACGCGCGCGCCCGCGCGGCGGGCGGCACCAGCGTATGGATGAGCGCGATGCTCGGCCCATAATAGGTCGCGGTGAGCAACGCGGCCGGCACCAGCAGTCCAAGCGCCGCCGGCGCCGAGGGCGCAAGCAGGACCGCGACGGTGAACGGGGTCGACAGCGCCAGGAAGAGCGCGATGAGCCGGGCCGTCCAGCGCGGATCGCGATCGCCCATCCGGCCGATCAGCCAGCCGCCGCCGATGGTGCCGATGCCGCCGACAAGACCCTGCGTGATCGCAAGCGTCACACCGATCGTGGCGACCGGCATTGCGAAGGCTCGGCCGAACAGTGCCGGCAGCCAAACCGACGTCGCGGTACCGGCGATCACCGCCAGCACATAGCCGATCAGAATATGGCGCAGCGACCGGTGCTTCCAGAACAGGCCGATCACCGCTCCGAGCGGCGGTCCTTCCGCAGCGCTCGCGTTCAGTCCATCGGATTGGCCACGCGACGGTTCGCGCAACGTAAAGAAAACCAGGGCCGCAGCCAGCACGCCCGGCAGGCAGACCGCGGCAAAGGTCCCTCGCCAACCGATATGCTGACTGAGCAGGCCGCCGCCGAAAAGGCCCGCGAACAGGCCGATGTTCACGCTGAGCGAGAAGATGCTCATCGCCAGCGCGCGACGCACGCGAGGATAGGCATCCGTGATGATCGAGTGCGCGGCCGGGTAGATGCCGGCCTCGCCGATCGCGACACCGATGCGCGCGAGCGCGAGCTGGAGAAAGCTGCGCGCCACGCCGCACAATGCTGTCATTACCGAGAAGCACAGCAGCGACAGCACGATCAACCGGCGGCGGCTGCCACGATCGGCATAGGCGCCGATCGGGATCCCGCCGATCGCATAGAAGGTTGCGAACGCCATGCCCGAGAGAAAGCCGAGTTGCGTGTCGCTGAGGTGCAATTCCTGCTTGATCGGCTGGATCAGAATCGAAAAGATGTTACGATCCAGGACGTTGATCGAGCCGACAACGGTGAGGAGCGCCAGACTATAGGTCGCCGTGCCGAAGTTCGTGCTGTCGTCGCGCATCGACGGACGACCTAGCATCAATGCCTAGCCGTTTCATAGGGTTTACCGGGCATGCCTTGCGCAGTGATCAGGTTGCGGTCCGCCCATGCATCCGCGCGGCCGGAAAGCGCGAGTTGATCGTCACGCCACCATCTGCGCGCAGCTCGCTGCCGGTGATGAACGCCGCCTCGTCCGAAGCGAGAAACAGCGCGGCGGCGGCAATATCCTCGGGTCGGCCGTGGCGAGTGAGATGCCGCTCGCGCAGTGTGGCGCCCGCTTCCTCGTCCTCGATCAGCCGCTCGGCGACATCGGAGGTGATGATCAGCCCAAGCAGGATGGCGTTCACGCGAATGCCGTGCGGCGCATATTCGACCGCCATCGAGCGAGTGGTGGCGTTTATCGCGCCCTTGGCGGCGGTGTAGGCGTCCGCGCCCTCGACGCCGGCTATCGAGACCGTCGACGAGATGTTGACCACCGATCCGCCGCGCTTACCCGCGATCATTGCGGACAGGCTGTAGCGGCACATCCAGAAATAGCTGTAGAGCGCGCCGCGCCACAGGCTCTCCATGTCCGCCGTGGCGAGCCTGGTCACCGGCGCGTCGATCCGTGACGGCCCGCGCTGCAGCTCAGTCGGGCTGGCGTTGTTGACGAGGATATCGAGCCCGCCGAAAGCCTCGACGGTGCCGGCGACGAGCGTCTCGGCCCACTCCTCGATCGAAAGGTCGGCCGCCAGGAATCGCGCGACACCGCCGGCGGCCTCGATCTCGGCGACGATCGCGCGCCCTCGCTCCTCGCTGCGCCCGGTGACGACGACCTTTGCGCCTTCGCGCGCGAACCGGCGCGCGATCGCGGCACCGCACCCTGCGGTCGAGCCGGTCACCAATGCGGTTTTCCCCGCGAGCCGCGCGCTCATTGCGGGATACCGATGCGCGGGAAATAATGTGCGCCACCGTCCATCTTGATCGTCTCGCCGGTAACGTAGCGCGCTGCGTCGGAGGCGAGAAACACGGCGACGTCCGCCACCTCCTCCGGTGTCGCCACACGACCGATCGGTCGGGCCCGCGCGATCGCCGCGAGCGCCTCCTCGCCGGCCGCGCGAACGAGAAGATCGGTCCGGGTCGGGCCGGGGGCGACGCTGTTCACGCGGATACCCTTGCCGGCATATTCGTTCGAGGCGGTCTTGGTCAGACCGTCGACGGCATGTTTGCTCGCCGCGTAGAAGCCGCCACCCACGGTGCCGGTAAAGGCGGCCATCGAACCGATATTGACGATCGCGCCCCCGCCGGCGGCCAGCATGATGTTGAGTTCCGTCCGCATCGCGAGCCAGAGGCCGCGCACATTGACTGCAAACAGCGCGTCGAAATTATCGAGCGTCTGTTCGGCAAGTCGGGCGCCCTTCATCGCAGCGGCAAGCGAGTTCACGGCGATATCGAGCCGACCGAAGCGCTCCAGGACGAACGCGCCGAGCGCATCCACCGACGAGGGATTGGCGACGTCGGCGCGGCAGAACGCCGCCTCACCACCCGCCACGCGCACCGACGCCACGACTGCTTCGCCTTCCTCCGCGCGCCGGCCGGAGACGACGACCCGCGCGCCCGCACGCGCCAGCGCCTCCGCACAAGCGCGGCCGATGCCCGACGTGCCACCGACGACGAGCGCGATCCTGCCGCCGAGCACGGCGCGCTCAGAAGCCGTAGCGGCGCAGCGAAGCGCGGCGGCGACGCTCGAGCGTCTCTTCACGCTGCTGCGGCGTTACGTGCGGCGTGTCCGGCGGCAAATGATCGCGGAGATCGGCCAGCGGCACCTTCGTCACCGTCGGAACCGCGCAGCGTTCGGTACGATACCAGCGCCATTGTGCCAGGCCGACGCCCGGATCCTGCGCATCGATCCAGTTGGGAACGCCGGGGTCTTCCAGCGACAGCACGAGGCGGATCTTGCCATCGGCATCACGCCGCGCCTGCCGGTCATTCAACGCGCTTTGATGATGACTATAGTCGAGGTTGTGCCACCAGAAATCGCTCAGCTGCAGGCTCCAGTAGAGCGCCTTCGGTATCTCGCATTCGATAACATACGCCTCGCTCGGACGAATATCATAAATATAGTCGAGATAATGAGCCTCAGGGTTGCCGCCCTTGTCGCCGACCTCTTGCGGCTTTTCGAGTGAAAGCGGCGCGAACGTCCTGCTCTCGCGCCCGCCGCGATCGACGATCACCCGGGTGCTGCCGATCGAGAAATCGATATGATGCGCGATGAAGCGGGCCGCCTTCTCGATGCGCAGCGCCACCTCGTCCTCGTCCATCACGATCCGCGCATCCGGCGCGCGATCGAGACATTCGATGCGGATGTCGGTGAGGATTTCGCTTTCCCAATCGAGCGACACCTCGCGCATGTTGATAACGATATGGGGCGCAGCGCGATCGAGCTTCACCCAATTGCCGCCATGCGGCTCCGGCGAGAGGATAACCTCGAACGTCCCGTCCGGCCCGTATTCGATCGTGTCAAAATCGAGATTGGCGATATTCTTCGAGCTTTCATCGCCCCAGAAGCCGGCATTGAACTGTGCGTGCAACCAATGCGTCGTGCCGCGCTTGCCCCACAAGCGGTAGGTATGTGCGCCGTCGATCGAACACCAGCGATAGAGAAAGTCTGCGCAAGGGAGGCCCCAGCCCAATTCAAACGGCAGGAATACCGAATGCACGTAGAGCGCCGGATAGTGATGGCGCGGCGCGACATAGAGGCCGAACGCCGCGGTCTGCAGCACCTGCAGGAAATAATGCGCCTGCGCCCTGACCTTCGGGTCGCCGCTTTCGGGGGCTGCAAGAAACCGCGCCAGCCCGTCGCGAACGGCGGCATGGTAGGTGTCCCAGGCGCGGTCCGCGCGGCGTGCGTCAGGCATGCATGCTCTCCAGCGAGGGCGGGAATGGCGGCCGCGCGGAGGACGCTGCGCAGTTCGCCGATCTCACGGGTACATGAGCATCCCGCCGTCGACCATGAAGGTCATGCCGGTCAGGAAGGAAGCGTCGTCGCTGGCGATGAACACCGCGACGCGGCCGCCATCCTTGTAGATGTCGCCCCAGCGGCGCATCGGCAGAACCTGGAGCGCCGCATTGCTTTCCTCCGGATGGATGCGGGCATGGTTCTGCAGCGCCTCGGTTTCGATGGCGGGATTGTAGACGTTGACGGTGATGCCATGCTGGCCCCACTCGCGCGCTGCCGTGCGGGTCAGGCCGCGGATCGCTTCCTTGCCGGCATTGTAGGCAACCGAGCCGGCGTTCCCCATCTGCCCCCAGTTCGAGCCGAAGTTGATCACCCGCCCGCGCCCGGACGCCTTGAGATGGGGGAAGGCCGCCTTCATGAAGCGATAGCTGGCGGTGACGCCGGTGAGCAGCGTGCGATCCCACTCGGCATCGCGGAAATCCTCGATCCCGGTGAGCACCGGCGAGGGATCGGGCTGCTCAAGCGTTCCGAATGCTTGGGCGTTGTTCACCAGGATGTCGAGACCGCCCCAAGTGTCGACGGCCTTGGCCACCGTCGCCTTGATATGATCGTGATTACCGACGTCGCAGACCGTGCCGATCGCCGTGCCGCCGGCGTCCGCGATTTCCTTGAGCGTTCCGTCGATCGAGCCCTGGCTACGCGAGGCGACGACCACCTTGGCGCCCTCCTTGGCAAACTCTACCGCGATGCCGCGTCCGATGCCGCGCCCCGAACCCGTCACGATCGCGACGCGCCCGTCGAGAATCTTCGCCACCCGCAATCTCCCTCCAGATCATGGCCGCGCCGACAGGCGGCAGCTTATATACTTATATGTTCGGCCCATATGATCGCTATCGATCCTCACATCCAGATGATTCGCGGGAAACTGAAAATATAATTATTTGATCTGCGGTCCCTGGATCGTTTGGTGCGACGTCGCGGCCGCCGCACCATCGCGGTGTGCGGAAATCTGCGAAACGCATCCAAGGTTTGACTGGTCATCCGCGGCGCGCCCTGCCACTGATCCCGGCGAACGGGCGTCGGGCGATCGCCGGGAGGAGGACAGACGCATGACCGAGGTGCGCAGGCTTCCGGATGCGCTCAAGGTACGCGCCCAGCATCAGCTCGACGAGATCGCCCATGACGACGGCCGCCGCATGATCAGCTTTGCCGACTGGGATCGCGAGGCCGACGCGCTGGGCGGGGGGCTGGCCGCGCGAGGCTTGCGGCCCGGCGACCGCGTGCTGCTGCCGATCAGCAACGCCAACGCCTTCGACATGCTGGTCGCGGTGCAGGGCGTACTGCGCGCCGGCGGCATCGCCTGCCCAGTCAATCCGCGCCTGATGCCGGACGAGATGGCCTTCTATGCTCGCCTGACCGAGCCGGCGATGACGATCACCGACATTCCCGAGCGGATGGCGGTGGCCGGCGCCGGCACGATCTTCGCGGTCGACGCCGTGCCGAACGATCCCGGCGCGCTGCCGGACCAGAGCGCACTCGATCCGAAAGCAGATGCGATCATCCTGCAGACCTCCGGCACCACCGGCGGCAAGCTCAAAGGCGTCGTCATCGCGCACCCGGACGCGCTCGGCGACAGCGACGGGATCAGCCGCCAGCCCTCGAAATCGATGGCGCACGCGCTGCCGCTGACCGGCTCGGGCGGCGCGATGGCGGCAGGCCTGCTGCCGATCAAGACCGGCGCGACCTGCTACACGATGCGCAAGTTCGATCCGGAGGGCTTCCTCCGCCTGATGGTCGAAAAGAAGCCGGACACCGTCTTCCTGGTACCCGCTATGTTGCGCCTGATCCTCGATCTGCCGAACGTGCGCGATTTCGATCTTTCGGGAACCAAATGGCTGATCACGGGATCGGCGCCGCTGCCGCATGATTCGGTGATGCGCTCGATCGATTTGTGGCCGCGCATCCGCATGCGCAACAGCTATGCCATGTCCGAGGGGGGCGCCGCACTCACCACGACGACACGCGAGCATCTCTTGAAACCCGGCTGCGTCGGCAAGATGATGACTCGCTCGAGTTGCGCGACGAGGCGGGCAATGTCGTGCCGCAAGGCCAGACCGGCGAGGTCTACGGCCGCCAGGGCAAGCCGCGGCGCTACTGGCGCGACGAGAGCGCGAGCAGCGCCTCGTTTGTCGGCGGATGGACCCGATCCGGCGACCTCGGTTATGTGGATGCCGACGGAGACCTCATCCTGTGCGGTCGCTCCAAGGAGCTGATCATCCGCGGCGGCTACAATATCGCGCCGCTGGATATCGAGACGGTGCTGCACGACCATCCGGCGGTGAAGGACGCGGCCGTGGTCGGCGTCGCGCACGAGGTCCTCGGCGAGGATGTCGCCGCCGCCGTGACGCTGCTGAGCAGCGCGCAGGCGACGCCCGACGAGCTGCAGGCCTGGTGCCGCGAGCGTCTCGCCGACAACAAGGTGCCGCGCACGATCCTGATCCTCGACACGCTGCCGCTCAACGCCAACGGCAAGTTCCTCAAGCGCGAGCTCAAGCCGCTACTCGAGAAAGCCGCAGCCGCGCGCAGGGCGATGGCAGCGGCGCGCTGATCGATAACAGCAGGACAACGGAGAGAATGATGCAGGTCGAGGACTATATTCACATCCAGGCGCTGGTGGCCCGCTACAGTGACGCCGCCAACCGGCAGGACCCGGTCGCAATGGCGGCCGTCTATGCGCCGCACGGCCGCCTGATCGCGTTCGGCAACGAGCCCTATGTCGGGCGCGAGAAGATCCAGGAGATCTTTCAGGGCTCGATGGGCCGGGTCGAATATCTCACGCAGATCTGCGCCGCCGGCATCATCGACATCCAGGGCGATTGGGCGACGGGACGCTGGACGGTCACCGAATTCGCCAAGCATAAGGACGGCGACAAGCTGACCTATTTCCAGGGCAGCTACGAGGACGTCATGGTCCGCACCCCCGAGGGCTGGCTGTTTGAGCAACGCATCCTCAAACGCACCGCGCAGGCGCGCTTCGAGGCTGCACTGCGGGCCTCCTGATATTCGGGGAATGTCAGCCGCGCTCAGAAGCGTTCGCCGACCATCTCCTCGCTGATCGTCCAGAGCCGCTTCGCCCGCTCGGCATCGAGCGCATAGCGGCGCACGCCGTTGCGCTCCTGAGACTGGTTGTCGACCACCTCGGCAACGTGACAATCCTCGCAATACAGACCGCCGACCTTATACCAATGCGCGCTGAGGCTGACTCACGTCCGGGATTCACAGGCTGCTGAAAATCTGATTCGACGTTGCAGGCACATGGAGGCTTGCGATGGCGGCAGCGGTTGACGTTCGATCCGACTACACATCGGCGGATTTGCGTCGCTGCGCGCGACGAAGTGGTGATGCTGATCAGGTCCGGCGTCTGTTGGCGGTGGCGCTGATACTGGACGGTGGGAGCCGGGGCGAAGCGGCGAAAGTTGCCGGCGTGACGCTGCAGATCGTGCGCGACTGGGTCTTGCGGTTCAACGCGAGCGGTCCCGATGGTCTGGCGACACGAAAGGCGCCGGAGCGGGCCTCGATCCTGAATGAGGAGCAGCGCGCCCGGCTTGCGGCGGTTGTCGAGGCGGGACCGATCCCTGCAGCGCATGGCGTGGTGCGCTGGCGGCTCGCCGATCTGGCGCAGTGGATCTGGGA
>Ga0213875_10000525_pt1 | contig 31657 bp, 28 predicted proteins | sample BarmaccomBMRX_R8_FD_160105 | JGI IMG/M metagenome (GOLD analysis project Ga0213875, IMG submission 160105) | Root-associated microbial communities from Barbacenia macrantha in rupestrian grasslands, the National Park of Serra do Cipo, Brazil - RX_R8 | ecosystem: Host-associated > Plants > Roots...
CTGGTCCGAAGCCTCCACCCCAAGGGTTGTAAATGGTCGAAAAATTCACGAATGCCCAGGTAGCAGTAGCAGTCGTGGTCGGGACTCGTCCCGAGATTGTCAAACTAGCTCCCATCGTGCGCATTCTCGGCGCTCGCGCCACCCTTATTCATAGCGGACAACACATCGATGAGGAATTGTCCGGCGTGTTCTTCGCGGCCGCCGGGCTCCCGGAACCGGAGACCTTGTCGGGGATCTGCGGGCAGCCGCGGCCGGTCCAGGTGGCCCGGATCGTCGACCAGCTCGGGGCCCGCTTCGAACGCCGCCGCCCGGCCGCGGTACTGGTCCAGGGCGACACCAACACCGCTCAGGCGGCCGCCCAGGCCGGGCACTACGCCGGGGTACCGGTGGTGCACGTCGAGGCCGGGCTGCGGTCGTTCGACCGGCGGATGCCCGAGGAGATCAACCGCTGCCTGATCGGGGTGCTGGCCGACCTGCACTGCGCGCCGACCGAGCGGGCGGTGGCCAACCTGCTGGCCGAGGGGGTCCCGGCCCGCCGGGTGGTGCTGACCGGCAACACGATCGTGGAGGCGACCCGGGAGATGATGCCGGGCTTCGAGGCGGCCCGGGAGATCGCGGCCGCGGCCGGGGCCGAGCCCGGCCGCTACGTGCTGGCCACCATCCACCGGCCGGAGAACACCGACGACCCCGGCCGGCTGCGGGTCATCCTCGACGAGCTGTCCAAGCTCGGCCTGCCGGTGCTGCTGCCGCTGCACCCGCGGACCCGGCTGGCGGCTCGGCGGCACGGGCTCCAGGCGGCGCTGGACCGGCTGGTGACGCTGCCGCCCGCCGACCACCGGACGTTCCTCGGGCTCGCCCGGCACGCCCGGCTGCTGGTGTCGGACTCCGGCGGGGTGCAGGAGGAGTGCACCGTCCTCAAGCGGCCGCTGATCGTGGTCAGGAACTCGACCGAGCGGCCGGAGTCGATCGACGCCGGGTTCGCGCACCTGGTCCAGCCGGGCCCGGTGCTCGGCGACCTCGGCCGCCAGCTGATCGCCGACGGCCAGCTGGGCGCGCGGCTGGCCCGGGTGCCGTGCCCGTACGGCGACGGCACCGCCAGCGAGCAGATCGCCGGCTGCCTGCGGACCTACCTGAACTGACCGGTACCGGGAATACGAACGGGGGCCTGCGCCATGCGGCGCAGGCCCCCGGTTTCTTGCAGGCTGATCGTTCAGGCGACCTCAGCCGTCCGGCGACGGCGGGCCACCGCGAGGCCGATCCCGCCCACGCCGAGCACGCCCAGCGCGCCCAGCCCGATCGGCAGGGCCTTGCCCGGCAGCACCGGCACCGCCGCCTCGTTGGCCGCGTTGCAGACGCTGGTGCCGATGTCCAGGGTCTGGGTGCTGCCCACCAGCGAAATGGCGACGGCGTTCACGGTGAACGTGCCGTCGGGCGCGGTGGTCTGCTGGTTCAGCGTGATGCTGGCGATGCCGGACAGCCCGAGGACGCTGATGGTGGTGTTCGGGGCCGCGTTGGAGGCCAGCGCGGTCGGGATGCCCGCGATCGTGACGTTGCCGTTGTTGACACCGGAGGTGCCGCTCACCGTGCCGGTGTTGGAGTCGATGCTGCAGGAGGATGTGATCGTGCCGGCGTTCAGGCTGGCGACGGCGCCCAGGGCCACCGACGGGCTGGCGATGGTGGACGACGAGCCGGTCGCGGTGGCAGTGTCGGTGACCACCCCGGTGGTGAGCAGGCCACCGATGTTGACGTTGGCCACCGTCACCGGCGACGTCCCCGGGTAGGTGGCCTGGCCCAGCGGCCCGACGGTGATGACGCCGGTCGCGGCGGCCCCGTCGGCGCTGTTCGGAGTGGCGGCGGCGGCCGGGCCGGCCGTGGCCAGGATGGCTCCGGCCACCAGCGACGCCGAGGCCGCCGCCTTTGCCAGGCCGTTGATTTTCCCGTTCATTTAACGTACCCCGTTCATCATGGTGACCAGTTGGCGAGATTCCGTGGACGACGCCGTCCCGGGATCGATTTCAGAGATTCCGGAGATGAACTCCGCGTTCCGGCGGGTCTTGAACCAGTCCTCGCGATGCCGGAGGATCCGGCTGAAGGCCCGCCACGACGTGACGTAGAAGATCAGCACGAACAGCGAGTAGCCGACGCCGAGGCCGAGGCTCCGCAGCACGCTGATCCGGCGCTCGCACTGGCTGCGGTAGATCGGCCCCCACAGCACGAATGGGCCGGCCCCGATCACCAGGTAGAAGATCACGATCATCCAGCCGCCGCTGGTCAGCCAGGTCCGCATGGCGGTCGGGCCGGCCAGGTAGTTGGCCGCGAACACGATGGCCGGGACCGGGTAGACCAGCGACCCGACCAGCTGCAGCCACGGCTGCAGCAGGTAGTAGGTGGCCTCCAGGGCGGCCAGGGTCCCCACGTGCGGCGATGTCCACAGCTGGCGCAGGTAGACGCCGCACTGCATGGTGCCCTGGCCCCAGCGGGTGCGCTGCCGGACCAGGCGGCGGATGTCGGGCAGCGCCTCCTGGTCGACGTAGGTGTCCGGCGTGTACTCGTTACGGTGGCCGGTCATCATCAGGTGCAGGCAGAGCTCGTAGTCCTCCAGCAGCGCGCCGCGCCACGGCTCGCCGTTGGTGTCGGCCAGCACGTCCAGGGCCGACAGCCGGCTGAACTGGCCGTTGCCGCCCAGCCCGACGCTGCGGGTGATCCGGCGGGCGCACTGGATGGCCGAGATCGGGACCCGGAACTCCAGGTCCTGCAGCCGGACCAGGAGGTGGCCGAGGGCGTTGACCAGCCGGCCACGGTGCGGGAACGGGCGTGGCTCGTTCCGGTTCGTCATCCGCACCTGGATCTGCACCGAGCCGACCTCCGGGTCGCCGAACAGGTCGGCCCCGGCGATCACGTCCAGGCAGTTGGCGGCCGGGCGGCCGTCCGCGTCGACCACGCCGATGATCGTCCGGCGGCGGTCGGCGTCCAGCGTCAGCCAGTGGCTGAGCTGGCGGTAGGCGTCGTTGAGGGCGTGCCCCTTGCCGGTCTGGGCCTCGGGCAGGCGGCGGGACACCACGTGCACCAGCGGGTCGAAGGCCGCCTGGTGAGCCACGATGGCGCCGGTGTGGTCCTCGCTGGCGTCGTCGATGACCCACACGTGCGCGGCCGGGAACGTACCCCGCAGGTAGTCGACGGTGTGGCCGATCACCTGCTCCTCGTTCAGCGCGGGCACGAAGAAGTGCCAGCTCAGCGACCGGGCGTCCCCCGGCCGGGACGGCCGGTGGCGGGCGAACGGCACCACGATGATGACCACGTAGGTGAGGAAGGCGACGCTCATGATCAGCGCCACCGCCTGCGCGAGGGCGATCCCGACCTGGATGAACGTACTGTTCATGACCGCGCCCCCCGGGCTGGGCCGGTCCGGCGAGCGGGCCGCTGGCGGACCAGGATGACGGTGAGCAGGGTGAGCCCGATGGCGATGCAGATGATGCTGATGATCGAGCCCAGGATCAGGTGGCCGAGCTGGTAACCGGCCCCGAGGCCGCCGAACCGGACGGCGGCGGCGATGACGCCGATCCGCAGCACGTTGCCGGCCACCATAACCGCGGCCGCCACGGTCAGGGCGCGGATGACCCGGCTGACCGTCAGCCGGCGCGGGATCAGCAGCAGCATGCCGAGGCCGCACAGCGGCACGATGAGCAGGGCGGAGCTGCAGTCCGGGGTGATGACCAGGCCGTAGGCGGCCGAAGTGCCCAGCCCGAACCAGAGGATCGGGGCCCGGGAGGCGGCCAGCACCGGCGTGAACAGCCGGTACACCTGGGCGGCGACCACCGCTTCGAGGTGCCGGAACTGGTACTGGTAGATCATCAGGGACAGCGCCAGGCCGCACAGCACGCCGGCCGCCAGCACCCGCAGCGTCCGTTCGCTGGTCTGGCTGGGGGCACCATGCCGGCCGGACCGGCGGGCACCGAACGGGCGCGCGGGCGCGCCGCGGGCCGAGTGCGCGGCATGCCGGCCCGGCGGGCCGCCCACCGGGCGCGGACCGGGCAGCTTGCGCACGTCAGGGTAAGTGTGCACGGCGAGCTGGACCCTCAATCAGGATGACGTTCTCGGAGGGGTGGAGCTCCGTCTGACCAGGCATTAGTCACCTTGAGTAGCGAAGCGTTGCTCACAGTACATGAGTCGTCGCTGGATGCAAGGAAAATCGGGACCCGGCCCGGCGAGGCGCCCCCTACGACCAGATTTGCGGCCGGTTCCGTGATCGTTTCGTGGCCGAACTCATGGCCGGATCCTCAGCCCGGCCGGTGTTGCCGATCGCCGCGACTAGTAAAGTTTGTTAGCGGAACTAATGAGATGACCGGGGATGGGAGGACTGTGCGCTTGTCTGGCCAACGGCGGTTCAATGCCCGGCCGATGATCTCGTCCCTCCGGCAGCGCAACTACCGGCTGTTCTTCGGTGGCCAGCTGGTCTCGGTGATCGGGACCTGGATGCAGACGGTGGCCCAGTCGTTCCTGGTGCTGGACCTGACCCACAGCGGTACCCAGCTGGGGCTGACGATCGCCGCCCGATTCCTGCCGATGTTCCTGTTCGGCCCGGTCGGCGGCGTGTACGCCGACCGGCTGGACAAGCGGCGGGTGCTGTACGTCACCCAGGCCGCGCAGGGCATCCTGGCCGGAGTTTTCGCGGTCCTGATCGCGGCCGGCTCGATCCGGATGTGGATCGTCTACCTGCTGGCGCTGCTGCTGGGCGCGGTCAACGTGTTCGACAACCCGGCCCGGCAGAGCTTCATCTCCGAGATGGTGCCGCCCGCCGACCTGCCCAACGCGGTCACGCTGAACTCGGTCGCGATGAACCTGGCGCGGGTGTTCGGGGCCGCCCTGGGCGGGGTGATCGCGGCCGCCATCGGCCTGTCGCTGTGCTTCGCCGCCAACGCGATCTCGTTCGCGGCGGTGCTGATCTCACTGGCGGCGATGCACCGGTCCGAGCTGTTCCCGGCCCGGCCGGTCACCCGCCAGCGGGGCCAGGTCCGGCAGGGCCTGGCCTACGTCCGGTCGACCCCCGAGCTGCTGATCCCGCTGCTGATGATCGCGCTGGTGGGCACGCTGGCCTGGGAGTTCCAGGTGTCGCTGCCGCTGATGGCGAGCAAGGTGTTCGGCGGCGGGGCCGCCACCTACGGGGTGATGGCCTCGGTCATGGGGGGCGGGGCGGTCGTCGGCGGCCTGGTCTCGGCCGCCCGATCGCGGCCCCGGGCCCGGGCCCTGTGCGTGGCCGCCATCGGCTGGGGCAGCGCGATCCTGGCGGCCGCGTTCGCGCCCAGCCTGCCGCTGGAGCTGGCGGCGATGGTGTTCGTCGGCTACGGCAGCATCACCTTCAACTCGTTCGCCAAGACCACCCTGCAGCTGGCGGCCAGACCCGAGCTGCGCGGCCGGGTGATGGCGCTGTGGGCGCTGGCCTGGCTGGGGTCGACCCCGATCGGCGGCCCGATCGTCGGCTGGGTCGGCCAGCAGGCCGGGGCCCGCTGGTCGCTGATCATCGGCGGCCTGCCCACCCTGGTGTGCGGGCTGCTGGCGCTGCCGGCCATGAACCGGATCGACCGGCGGCGAGTGGCCGCCGCAGCCGCCGCCGGCACGGAAGGGGCCGGGGCCGGGCCGCGCGCGCCCGAGGTCAGCGCGACCGGGACGGCACCACCGTCGTCACCAGGCCGGTCTTGACGTCATAAGCCAGGCCGGTGACCTTGATCCGGGGCGAGACCAGCGGCGATTCCAGCACCCGGGCCACGTCGGCCGGGACGGTCTGGGCCGGGTCGAGCACGGCCAGGCCGGCCAGCTCGGCCTCGTCGTAGCCGCCGCGGGCCGCGAACTCGCGCCGCATGCCGTCGTCGGCGAAGAAGCCGGAGCCGCAGTCGGTGTGGTGCATGACCGCGAACTCGAACCAGTCCGCTTCCGGGGTCTTGGTCTCGTGCAGGTAGCTGATCCAGGCCAGGTCCTGCAGCGTCGCCGAGGTCACCCGGCCGCCGACGGTGCGGGCGACGATCGCATCACCCAGGTCCAGCCCGAACAGCTGGACCGGGTCGACCCGGGGATCGATACAGGTCAGGACGTACACCTGCTTGTTCGGGAGGAACGGGATGGCCGGCCCCCGGTCCTTGACGTCGGTGCGGGCGAAGGCGGCGTTGCGTTCGAGGAGCTCGTCGAAGTTGGACATGAGTACATGGTCGCGGTCCGGCCGCCCGGCAGCGAGAGGCGGGACGGCCGCTGGCCGTCAGGGTCCGGCCCGCGGAGTCCCGGGCTGACCCTTTTTCATCAGTGGTCTAGCATCTCCGGATTGATCGGGCCCCAGATGTTGACCGTGGCCAGGTCGACCTCCCAGGTCTTCGGATACAGCGGGAACGACTCGTGCCAGGGGCGCGGCTCCCAGTAGCCCTTGTTGTCGTCGTGCATGACGTCGAGCTGGCAGAACAGCTCGATCGTGTTGCCGTCGGGATCCTTGTGATAAGTGAACAGGTTGTGACCGGGACCATGACGGCCCGGTCCCCAGATCAGCCGGTAGTTCTCCTTGGCCAGGTGGTCGAGCAGGGTGATGAGGTGGGCCGGGTCCCGCATCTCGTAGGCCACGTGGTGCATGCCGTCGAACTTGGCGCTGGCCATGAAGTTGGCCGCGTGGTGGTCGGCGTTGCAGCGCAGGAACACGAAGAAGTCCCCGACCGTGTCCGACCAGCGGAAGCCGAGCAGGTCCTCGTAGAACTTCTGCAGCGCGGCCAGCTCGGGGGTGAACGCGGCCACGTGGCCGAGCTTGGTCGGCCGCAGCGGCGTGTAGCCCTCGACCCCGCTCGGGTCCTGCCCCTCGTACAGGTGCAGCGGCACCCCGGTCGAAGGCTCGGTCAGCACCAGCGCCTCGGGGGTGCCCGGGCTGATGTCGGTCCGCCGCTCGACCTCGTAGCCGGCCGCCTGCAGGCGGCGCTGGGCGTCGGCCACCGACCCCCAGATCTCGTAGCCGACGGCCGACCGGCCGCGGGTGTCGCCCTGGCTGATGACCACGCTGTGGTGGTCGAACCCGGTGGTCAGGAACGCCCCGGTCGGCGTCTCCTCGACCAGCTGGAAGTCCAGCACCTTGGTGTAGTACTCCACCAGCCGGGCCACGTCGGGGGTGGTGAACTGCACGTAGCCGAGTTTCGAGACCCGGACCGCGGGCTCCGGCCCGCTGCTCACATCGGTCATCGGTGACCTCCCGTCTGCTCACGTCTGCTCGCGTCGTCCGGGCGCCGCCGCCGAAGCCGCACCCGCCCCTAAAGTGTATGCAGTTTAGTGATGGCGGTACAGAGAAAATTCGCTTTTAATAGCGGGCGAATCCTGTCCGGTATTGGTCCTAGCGTCGCCGGTATGACCACTCAGACAGACAGCTCAGACAGCAGCCAGGCGGGCGGCTTCGGCGGCGCCAGCGCCCTGGTCACCGGCGGCACCAGCGGCATCGGCCTGGCCACGGCCCTGTCCCTGGCCGGACGGGGCGCCCACGTGATCGTCACCGGCCGCGGGACCGGCCGCGGTGACCGCGCGGTCGCGACCATCCGGGCGGCGGGCGGCAAGGCCGATTTCATCGCCTGCGACCTGGCCGACGCCGGCGCGGTGCAGGCGCTGGCCCGCCAGGCGGCCGGCCTGGCCGGCGGCCACCTCGGCGTCCTCGTCAACAACGCCGGCCTCTACCCGACCGGCCCCGGCCCGACCCCGCAGACCAGCGTGGCCGACTTCGACACCGCCTACGCGATCAACGTCCGCGCCCCGTTCATCCTGGTCGGCGAGCTGGCCCCGGCGATGGCGGCCCGCGGCCGGGGCGCGATCGTCAACGTGCTGAGCATGGGCGCCCGGTTCGGCATGACCGACGGGGCGCTCTACGGTTCCACCAAGGCCGCCCTCGGCCTGCTGACCAAGGCGTGGACGGCCGAGTTCGGCCGGTCCGGGGTCCGGGTCAATTCGGTCAGCCCCGGCCCGACGCGGACGCCGGGCATGGAGATCTTCGGGCCCGGGATCGACCACCTGGCCGCGCTGGCCCCGGCCGCCCGGCCCGCCGAACCGGCCGAGATCGCCGCCGCGGTGACGTTCCTGGCCAGCCCGGACGCCAGCTTCGTATACGGCGCCCTGCTCGACGTCGACGGCGGCCGGGCCGCCACCTGAGCGGGCGGCGGGTTCAGGCCGCCCGGCCCGGGCAGCGGCCGGTATGCCGAAACCACGGATCGACCCCGACCAGGGCCGGGAGGACTACCACGACCCGACCGCCGGGATCGGCGGCGCGCCGCCCGCCCGCAGCGCCCTGACCCTGCGCCTGGTCCTGGCCAGCTGGGGCTTCGCCGCCTGCGCGGCCGCCGCCGCGGTCCTGCTCACGGTGGTGTCCGCCCCGTTCCCGGCCGCGGTGGCCGCGTTCCTGGCCGCCGTCGCCCTGACCGACATCATCGTCGTCGCCCGCCGCAAGCGCCACGGCGAACCGGGCTGACCTGGCTCTCTGGCCTGAGGCCGCATCCGCCGCCCCCTCGCCGGCCCCGCCGCCTCACCTCGCCCAAGACCTCATGGGCCTCTCGCGTCCCCGCAGCACCGGGGTCGTCGAGTTCAGGTCCGTTTTTCCGCACCGGCTGCGGAAAACGTACCCAAATCGGAGGCACCCACGGAGTGCTGGGGCTCTGGTGGCGGGAGGGGTGGAGGCGGGGCCGCCGGGTTGGGCGGCGGCGCGGGGAGGGGAACCGCGTGAGGCGCAGCGCAGGCCCGGAAGGCGTAGGGGTTCCGTCCCCGTCCCGGCCTTGTCGCTCGGCCCACCCCGGCCCGCATCGAGCCCTCAAGTCACATCGATCACATGGGCCTCCGCAGCACCCGGCACTCCGAGTTCGGGAAGACTTTTGGGCAGCATGTGTAAAAAAGTCTGCCCGAATCCGGGAGGCACGAAGTGCGCCAGCCACAGGTGCCACCTGAGCCCCAGCAGCCACTGGCGGTCGGGGTCAACTAGCTGCGGCGGGGGGGCGGGGCGGGCGGGTGCTGCGGCGGCGGGCGGAAAGCGTGAGCGGGCCGGTACCGGAGCGGGGACCGGAGTACGGCGGGGTGCTGTCCGGTCACGGGAAATAAGAGCGAGCCGACCGGGCCAGCGGCTGGCCGGTCACGGGCAGGGGCAAGCTGACCAGGCCACCGGCTGGCCGGTCACCGGTCCAGGTAGCGGCGGACGGCTCGGCGGCTGCGGAGGACGACGACGTCCGCGTCGGCGGCGTGGTTGGCGAGCAGGTGGCGGATGCGGGGGGCCATCTGGCGGCGGTAGCCGAGCACGTAGCGGATGAAGCCCCAGGTGATCCGGTCGAAGACGCCCACCGACGGGTGCTGGCCGCCCCGGTGGCGGAGGCGGCGTTGCCCGATGCCCCACAGGCAGGTCCAGCCGGGCAGGTCCAGGAAGATCACCGTGTCCGCCCGCTGCAGCCGGATCGGCAGGCTGGACGCGTAGTTGCCGTCGATGATCCAGCGCGGCGCCGCCACCAGGGCACGCTGGCGGGCGGCGAACCGGCGGTGGTCCAGCGGCTGCCAGTCCGCGTCGTAGTAAAGAGCATCGAGGTGGACGGGGGCGATGCCGAGCCGTTCGCCCAGGGCGCGGGCGAGGCGGGACTTGCCGCTGCCCCCGCAGCCGATGATCGCGACCCGGTCCACGGGCCATGACTGTAGCGAGCAGCGGCTGGCCCCCGATCGTGATCATCCGGGCGTCGAGCCGCCTGGGCGGGCTGTGTTCTACTGTGCAGGTGAAACGCACGCGGGTGGTGGACGCGCTGGCGCGGGGGGTCCGGCCCGACCGGACGGATGGAAACGGGAAGACCCAGCAGACCCGCGACCGGGTCCGGCTGATGATCGAGCTGACGTCGCGGGCCGGGGAGTACCGCAAGGGGCTGCAGGCGGCGGCCGGGCAGCTCAGCCCGCAGGAGGCGGCGATCATCTCCGACCTGGAGATGCACGGCCTGCAGGTCCCGCAGCTGCACGACATCCTGTGCGGCGGCCACGTGCTGGTCGACGATCCGCAGCTGTACGAGAACTGGCGGTTCACGGCGGTCAGCCACCCGCGGATCTCCAGCCACCACCGGGACATCGACAAGACCAAGTGGCCCGACATCGGCATGCGCGGCATCGTCGTCCGGGAGAAGCTGCACGGGCGGACCGCCCAGGGCACCTGGGTCCAGCTGGAGAAGACGCCGGCCGCGTTCGGGGCCAAGAAGCTGCCCAACCTCGACGACGTCCGGCACCTAATGGACTACGTGGTCTACCGGATCACCCGCAGCAACGTCGGGCCCTGGGGCCTGTCGCGGATGACCGAGCGGCACCCGCTGTACCTGTCCCCCGCCGTCGCCATTCCCTCGTCGCTGTCGGAGCCGGTGGCGCGGTCGCTGACCGCCGCGCTGCGCCGGATCGAGGAGGCCGACGACACCACGTCGGTGTCGGCCGACCTGGCGGGCCGGTTCCCGCCCCCGGAGCGGGCCGACCCGGGCGCCGAACTGGGACGGTCGCTGGCCGGGCGGGCCGGGCGCGGGCTGTTCGGCAACTCCGAGGTCTGGGTGACCGAGACGCCGTCCCCGGCCGCCGCCGCGATCCTCAACCAGCGCGCCGAACCGCCCAAGCTGACGATCAGCCCGACGAGCAACGGGGAGCAGGAATGAGCGAGCCAGGGTCAGCGCCGGCGGCGGGCGGCGCGGGCGATGCCGGGGTGGCGGCGGTGCCCGAGGGAATGGTCACGTCGGTGGTCAACCTGGTCGGCACCGGGCCGGTGCTGCTCGGCGCCTACACCATCGCCGAGCTGACCGCGGTCGACGCGGTCGTCGACTTCCTCGAGACCCGGCCGTCGGACGAGGTGCTGGCCGAGGCGGTCCGCTCGCTGGCCGCCCGCCAGCTGCTGGTGGCCGGGACCAACGGGTCACAGGTGCAGGTGCGGGGCGACCTCGGCATCGCGGTCGCGTTCCAGCAGCGGGCCCGGTCGGTGCTCGACGCCCGGGTGTCGGGGACCGAGGCCGGTGAGCCGTGGCGGGTGCTGCTGCTGCCGCAGCCCGAGGGGATCTGCCTGCAGTTCCGCATCGACGCGCTCGGGATCCACCAGATCGGCCTCTACCAGCTCGACGACGCGCTCAAGTTCGTGGCCGAGTGGCTGCCGCGAGGGTCAGAGACCAATCCCAGCGACCCCGTCGACGCCGATGACCTGCTGGCCAGCGCCGAACGGTCGGCCCTGATCACCGTCACCCGGTACCGGGTCGAGGGGTCGGCGGAGACGGCCGGGACCACCACCGACCTGGTGCTGGCGCGCAAGAACGACAGGCTGCACCTGCTGGCCCGCGACCCGGCCGACCGGTCCCGGCTGGTCCCCCGCGGCCGGGACGGCAAAGAGCTGCCCGACCTGCTCAAGGGCCTGCTGGCCTAGGCGCGGCCGGGCGGCCGGGCGGCCGGGGCCGGACGGCCCGGCTACCCGGCCGGCTGGTTCGCCGACCCTTCGCAGGTCAGCCCGGGCGGGGTGGCGGCCGCCGGCTGGGTCCCCGACCCCGGCAGCGTCCCGGTCAGCGCGTACTGGGTGAGCTGGGTGACCAGCAGCGTGGTGTTGCCGATGGTCGGCGTGCTGGCCAGCTCGAAGTAGTTGCTTCCGGGCGTGGTCCGGAGCGGATAGCCCGTGTAGTAGAACGGGGTCGAACCGCGCGGCCAGCCCGCCGGATCGGTCCAGCCGCAGGGGTTGAAGTACATCGCGTTGGCGGCGGGCTCACCGACCGCGATCACCAGGTCCTTGCCGGCCGCGGCGTCCTTCCAGGCCTGCTTGAACACGCCGGTCACGTTGCTGGCGGGCAGGGCCAGGCTGTGGCGGATCTGCTGCGCGATCGCCATGTCGTACTTGTCGGCCGCGTACAGGACCATCGGCGATCTGGTGGCCAGCCAGCCGCCCGATTTCGCGACGCTGACCAGGACGTACGCTTCGGCCACGGCATGCCCGCCCGCGCTCACGGTGATCGGCACCACGTAACGCCCCTGGGCCATCGACGTGGCCGGGGTCAGCGCCACCGTGGCCGAGTAGACCCCGTTGGCGGTCAGCGTGACCGCTCCGGACGCGGGCGCCGCCGACATGCCGTGCGGCACCCCCACCTGCCACTGCACCGCGATCGACGACTTCGGCAGGCCGTGCAGGGTCAGCGTCACCTTGACGGTGCCACCGGGGGCGGCGTTCAGCTCCGACGGCCGGGCACTCTCAGACGGGGCGCTGGAGCTCGGCACCGACGCCTGACCGGCCACCCGGCCGTCGGCCGCGTCCGAGTCGATGTTGAGGGTGACGCCGCCCCACTTCTCGTCGTGGGGACCCGAGTACTGGTGCAGCCGCTGGTGGCTGGCCCACTCGTTGCTCGGCACGTAGGCGTCGGTCAGCACCGGCTTGCTGTTCCAGTTGGCGGTCCAGATGTCATCCGGGCGGGACGAGCCCAGCCGGCTGTAGGCGCCGACCAGGTCCCTGATCCCGGAAGCGGAGCTGGCGTAGACGCCGGAGACGTAGCCGTAGGTGTGCAGTTCCTGGGTCCAGCCGCCGAGGAAGTTCACCACCCCGCTGCTGCAGCTGCCGCCGGTGCTGTAGCCCTCCATGTCGAAATAGATCGGGGAACCCTGGCTGAACCCGAACTTCCTGGCCGCGGTGACCGCCGCCCGCGCCTCCGACTGCCCCTCGGAGGTCGCGTCCGACGGGTTGATCCGGGCCACCCCGGGGATCGTCGAGCACGAGGCCTGGCGGCCCACCCACAGCGGCATGAACCGCCAGCCCTGGGCGGCGGTGTGGCTGACCCAGGAGGCGGAGAAGTTCCCGTACCCGCAGGCCCAGTTCATCCCGCCCAGGTAGGTGCCGAGGATCCGGTAGGGCGAGGCCAGCCACCTGGTCATCGTCGACGTCGACGGGACCGTGCAGGTGTCGAAGCCGAGGCCGCTGCCGACCAGCGCGGTCACGCCGCCGGCCTGGGCGGCCGAGGCGTCGTCGGCCGACGACGCCGGGGGGTCGGCGGTGGCGGTGCTGGCCGGGGTGGCGGTGGACGACGGGGCCGGGTCGCTGGTGGCGGGGGTGCTGGCGGTGGCGCTGGCGGAGACGGTCGGGGCCGGGCCGGTGCGGGCGGCCGCCCCGGATTTGGCCGCCCCCGACTTGGCGGCCTGGCCGGTGGTGGTCGCGCCGGCCAGGATCGCGCGCAGCCGGGTTTCGTCGTTGCCGTAGCTGGCGGTGACCAGCACCCCCGCCTGCGGCACCTGGATCTGGAACGTGTGGGTGGCGGTGTCGGCCGAGGCGGGCAGCGCGGCGCTCTCGGGCAGGGCGGCCCCCTCGGACACCATCACCGCCGAGTCGGGGCTGGCGGCCGCGCTGGCGGCGGTGGCCGGCTGGACCAGCAGCGCCTCGGTGCGCCCCATCGCCGTCGCCGGGCAGACCTGGTCGCTGCCGGGGGTGCCCAGGTAGACCGCGTGGGTGCTGAACAGCACGCACTGGGTGGGGTCGGTGGCCAGGTTGTAGACCGGCCAGGAGCTGGGCACGTCGAACTGGTAACCGAGGTAGCGGACGACCTTGGGCTTCACGTCCCAGGACGGCTGCTGGCTGAGGCTCTGGGCGTAGGGCACCGGGTTGGCCGCCATCGTCGTCTCGGCCGCCAGTTTCGCCTGCACGGTGTCCTGGGCCGGGACCGGCCCGGAGTTGGCCGGGGTGGTCACCGACGGCGAGGCGATGCTGGTCGCGTTGGGGGTGGCCGCGTGGCTGGCGGCGGCGTGCTGGGGCGAGCCGGGGCCGACCACGACGGCGACCCCGAAGATCAAGGCCATGCCGGACGCGGCGCTGAGCGAGAAGTAGCGGCGTCGCGTCGCGGCCGAAACGCGAGTCCCCCGTGCCGTCATTTACTCCCCCAGATCTTTCGAGTTGCCCAAAAGCTATAGATCGTCACCTGCCGTTCTCAATCACCGAAAGCGCGTTTCGCTCGATTGTTTGGGGCCTTTGCCGAGTTCAAGCCGCTGAGAGCGGTCTTACGGTGCCGATTCGGCGCCACCGGAAAAAGGCATCGGGGGACAATCCGGACAGCAAAACGGGCCCTAGGCCACGCGATTCCGGCGGCCCGATTTGGCGTTCATCCCTTCTTTAAAATGCCTAGCCGGCGGCCGGCATCAGCGGCCGGCGAAACCTCAACCGGGCCGGCGGCGCACCGGGCGCGGCTCCGCACCGTGCCGGGTCCCGTACCGTGCCGGGTCCCGTACCGTGCCGGGTCCCGTACCGTGCCGGGTCCCGTACCGCCGGGGGCGGTGGGCCGGCCGACGCCGCGGTCGTTGAAGGCAGCCACCGACAGGCCGGCGGGCTCCCGCAGCCCCGCGCGGCGGCCACCTGCGGCGACCCGGCCGCACCGCGGCACAGTCGCTGCGGCCGGGGCGCGGGGCGAACCCGGTTCGCTGGTCGATAGCGATGATTTTTGATAAAAAGTGGTGACCATGGGGGCTTCCAGGTGAGCAGAAGGGTTTGACGTGGGGATGTTCAGGCGTTTGACGATGACCGTGGCGGCCGTCGGGGCGGCGGGCGCGCTGGTCGCCGGCGGCTCGCTGGCCGCGTCGGCCGCTTCGGCCGCGACGACCAGCGGGGTCCGCTACCAGCAGGTGCAGTCCGCGACCATCCTGTTCGGGCCGAGCCTGGACCAGTGCTCGGTGATCGCGTTGTCGGCCGCACCCTCCATCGGCAGCCCGGCCTACGTCTCGGCCGTGGTGGAGAACTGGACGACGAACACCTGCACCGGCTGGGTAGAGAGCTCGGTCGGCGGCGGCGCCTGGACGAACGTGTCGCCCCAGCAGGTCGCGCCCGGGGGCCTGGGGCCGAACAACCCGTCCTGGTTCAAGACCGGCAACTACTACGCCGGGCCGGGCACCAGCGTCCGGGCCTGCATCGAGGCCGGGCCGAGCACGGCGCCCGCGACCAAGTGCACCAACGCCGTGACCCTGGCCGCCAGCACCGCGGCCCCGGCCGACGACGCCACCGGGGTCTACTACGCCGAGCGGCAACTGGGCGCGAACGCCAACGTCAACAGCAGCGAATGCTTCGCGGACGTGAACAGCAGCACCGCGGCCAAGTCCGCCACCTCACAGGCGAACCTGACCCTGCAGGTGAACCTCGGGATCGGGGACATCCCCTGCACCGGCTGGCTGGAGTCGTCGTCCGACGCCGGTAAGACCTGGACGCAGGTCACGCCGACGTACTCGCTGACCTCCCTGAGCGGGGAGACCTGGGCCTTCTCCCCCGCCGTCGCCGACGGGACCGGCCAGCTGGTCCGGGCCTGCGCCCAGGGCACCGGCGCCAAGGTGTGCGGCAAGCCCTGGTAAGCGGCCGATAGCCCGGTCGAGGGCTCGGTCGAGGGCGAGCACCAGCGCGTGACCGGCCTGCAGGGCGTTGGCCAGGATGGTCTGGGCGGTGCCGGGCTGCCCGAACGTGGCGGTGACGATCAGCGTGGCGTGGCCGCCGGCCTGGTGCCAGGCCGCGATCAGCACGCAGCCGCCGGCCGCCTGGGTGCTGCCGGTCTTGAGGCCGACGATCCCGTCCTCGCCCACCAGCGTGTTGTAGTTGCGGACCAGGCCGGCCACCGGGACGACCGCGGCCGGCCGGGCGACGATCGCGGCCAGGGCCGGCACTCCCATCGCGGCCGCGCCCAGCCGCACCTGGTCGGCGGCGGTGCTGGTGGTGGCCGGGTCGAGGCCGGACGGGTCGGTGTAGGAGGTGCCGGTCAGGCCCAGGGCGCGGGCGGTGGCGTTCATCCGCGCCACGAACGCGGGCTGGCTCCCGGCGTCCCAGCGGGCGAGGATCCAGGCGATGTTGTCGGCCGACGGCAGCAGCAGCGCCGTCAGCGCCTGGCGTTCGGTCAGCACCTCCCCGGCCTGGACCGGTACCAGCGAGTCACCGGCGCGAGCCTGAGCTGGGTAGGCGGCCGCCTCCGACGGCTGGACGGTGATCTCCGGCCCCGAGCCAGCGGCCGGCAGCGGATGGTCCCGCAGGATCACGTAGGCGGTCATCAGCTTGGCCACGCTGGCGATCGGCACCGGCCGGGTGGCGCCCGGCCCGGCCAGCACGCGGCCGCCGACGTCGGCGGCCGCGACGCCGGCGGCCGGCCACGGGACCGACACAAGCTCCGGCTGGCGGGCAGTCGACGGGCCGGTCCCGAGCGTGACCGTGGCCGGCGAGATGGCCGGTTCGGGCGGAGCGGTGTTCGCGCCGGCCAGGGCGCAACCGGCCAGGCCGATGACCGCGGCCAGCGGGAGGGTCAGGATTCCCCGGTGCCACCGGGGCTTCGTTGGATGCATACCGGCGACGGTGCGACGCCGATTTCGCCGGTTGGTCTGGCCGAGGTAACAGCCGTGTCATAGCGGCGGCCGGGGGGCGGCGGGGGCCGCCTTGTGACACGGCGGTGACAATTCCCGGACCGGTCCATGACATCGGGGCGGCACCCTAAAGGCAGCGGCACCGGCCGTCCGCGCCGGTGAGACGTGACAATGGCAGGTGATGGTTACCGTACTGCTGGTCGAGGACGACCCGGCCGCCCGGCAAGGGCTGGAGCTGGCCCTGCGCCGTCTCGGCTACCAGGTGCAGGCGGCCGCGACCGGCGAGGCGGCCCTGCGTGACTTCCGCGCCGCGGCCGCCGACGTCGTCGTCCTCGACCTGATGCTGCCGGGGCTGGACGGCTTCGAGGTGTGCCGCCGGCTGCGCCGGGACAGCGACGTCCCGGTCATCATGCTGACCGCTCGCGGCGACGACCTCGACATCGTCGGCGGCCTCGAGGCCGGGGCCGACGACTACGTGGTGAAACCGGTGGAGCCGCGGGTGCTCGACGCCCGCCTCCGGGCCGTGATCCGCCGCACGGCCCGGACCGGCCCGCCCGGTGGCGCCGCCGAGACCTACGACGGGCTGATGATCGACCGCGGCGCGCTGATCGTCCGGCGGGCCGGGGCCGACGTCTCGCTGACCCCGACCGAGCTGCGGCTGCTGCTGGTCCTGTCCGGCTCGCCGCGCCAGGTGTTCTCCCGCGAGCAGCTGCTCGGCCTGGTCTGGGAGCACGACTACCTGGGGGACTCCCGGCTGGTGGACGCCTGCGTGCAGCGGCTGCGGGCCAAGATCGAGACCGACACGTCCGAGCCCCGCTACGTCCAGACCGTCCGGGGCTTCGGCTACCGGTTCGGCCCGGTGTGACGGGCCGGACCGGAGGAGGAATGCCCCGTGCGGACCCGCCTGGTCACCGCGTTCGTCGCCGTGGCGCTGCTGTCAGCCCTGCTCTCGTCCTGGTTCCACACGCTGATCGAGTCCTACCGCCTGCCAGGCTGGCTGGACGGCGTGGTCCGGGGACCGGCCTTCCTGGGGAGCCTGCGGTACAGCACGCCCGGCCACCCGCCCCTCCGCGTGGTGCCGCACACCGCGCTGGTCTTCTTCGCGCTGGAGGTGGCGGTGCTGCTGGCGGTGATCACCGCGGTCGCCGCCGCCGCTTCCCGGCCGGTTCTGCTGCCGGTCCGGCGGCTGGCCCGGGCCGCCCAGCGCATGTCGGGCGGTGACCTGTCGGTCCGGATCGAGCCGCGCGGCCGGGACGAGCTGACCGAGCTGGTCACCTCGTTCAACGGAATGGCGGCGGCCCTGCAGGACAAGATCGGCGAGCTGGAGCGGATGGAGTCCCGGGCCCGCCAGTTCGCGGGCGACGTGTCCCACGAGCTGCGCACGCCGCTGACGGCGATGACGGCGGTGGCCGGCATCCTGCATGAGCACCCCGGGCTGACCGGGGACGCGGCCACGGCCGCCCGGCTCGTCCGGCAGGAGGTGCTGCACCTCAACCGGCTGGTCGAGGACCTGATCGAGATCTCCCGGTTCGACGCCGGGACCGCCCAGCTGGTGATCGACGACACCGACATCGCGCTGGCGGTGGACCGGTGCCTGCGCGTCCGGAACTGGGCGCAGGTGTCCGCCGAGGTCCCGGCCGGGCTGGTGGTTCAGCTCGACCGCCGCCGGTTCGACGTCGTCCTGGCCAACCTGGTCGGCAACGCCCTGCGCCACGGCGCCGCCCCGGTGACGGTGACGGCCGGCCTCGAGCCCGGCGGCCCGGGCGGCCTGGGCGGCCACGAGCTGGTGGTAACCGTGCGCGACCACGGCGAAGGGCTGCCCGCGGCCGCGATGCCGCACCTGTTCGACCGGTTCTACAAGGCCGACACCGCCCGGGCCCGGTCCGAGGGCAGCGGCCTCGGCCTGGCCATCGCGGCCGAGAACGCCCGTCTGCACGGCGGGCGCATCGACGCCGGCCACCACCCGGGCGGCGGCGCGCTGTTCACCGTCCGCCTGCCGGCGGTTCAGCCCGCGTGCTCGAAGGCGGCGGCGGCCGACTGGGCGACCTGCTGATCCTGGTCGACCTGGCCGCCGCTGACCCCGACCGCGCCGACCACGGTGCCGTCGGCGGTGAGGGGGACCCCGCCGGCGTCGCCCAGCCCCCGGCGGTGACGGCGATGCCTGACCAGCGAAGTGCAGATGGATCCCTTCCTGCTGGAGGACGCCCGGCACACCCACACCGACGCCGGCGGGTCTTCATCAGCGGCGGTAGGAGGCTACTTGTTCGGCGCCCGGATACAGCGGTGGATCGAGCGGCCGCCGCTCAGCCCGGCCGCGAAGGATCGGCTCTCGAGCACTGACGGCGTATCCGGGTCACGATCAAACCCGGATCAGCTCTGTGCCTGCTGCCCTGCGAGCGGGGCGGCGCCCCCTGAGCCGGGCGTCAGCCCGGAGCCGTTCGCCGACTGCCCGGGACGAACGGGCGCAGGATCGGCGGCCCCGGGCTCGGCGATCTCGATGCGGTTCCTGCCCTGCCGCTTGGCAACGTAGAGGGCCGCGTCGGCAAGCCGCTCGAGCCGTTCCAGTGTGCTGGCGTGTTCAGGGAAGCCGCTCACGCCAATCGAGGCCGTGACTGACACGTCGGTGCCGGGCAGGGAGATCTCAGCGATCGCGGTGCGAACGCGCTCGGCGATCTCGAGCGCTGCGGGGATCTGGGTATCGGGCAGGAGGATCGCGAATTCTTCGCCGCCGTCCCGGCCGGCGAAATCTGTGGTGCGCAGAACGCTCTGCAGGACGGCCCCCACGCTGGCGAGGACCTCGTCTCCCGCCGGATGGCCGTGCTGGTCGTTGATCTGCTTGAAGTGGTCAAGGTCTAGCAGCAGGAGCGCCAGCGGTGAACTCGTCGTCAAGGCCTGGGCGAACATCCGCTTCAGGGCGTCCGTGACCGCCCTTTTGTTGGGGAGCCCGGTAAGGCCATCGGTCGCGGCGCGCAATTCCGCAATGGCCAGGTTGCGAAGATTTGCGAGCACGGGCGCCGCCTGCCACACAGCCTCACGAGTCTGCTCCTCTTCGTCTTTGTGGTAAGGAGCCGACCGGTTGAGCAGGACAGAGCCGATCACCTCGCCTCCCACCATGAGCGGAACGCACGCCGACGCGCCCGGGCACGAGGCGCACACCGGGCACGAGAGCAGGGCTGCCCGCCTTTCGCTTTCGCGGTGTAGCCGCCCGGCCCGCACGGCCAGGCAGGATCGGGGCTCCGCGCCGCGCAGGCTCTGAGCGAGCGGTGAGCCGTCCGGCAGCGCCGTGACCGCCTCCAGCCGGTCGGCACTGTTGTTCCGGTTCAGCACCACCGCGCTGGTGCCCGGAAGCATGCGTTCCAGGTGGCGCCGCAGCAACTGATGGGCCTCGTCCTCGTCGTTGGCAACCTGCAGGGTGTCGGTGAACTCGGCCCGCTCCTCACTCGGCTCCAGGCTGCGGCGGATACGGCGGATCCCTTGTATCAGGAGGAGCAGGCAGATCGCGATGCCGAGCACGGCGGCACCGACGATGAAACCGATGATGCGCGCTGCGTTCGCCGACGCGGCAACCTGCTCACCACTGCCGTTATCTTGCTCCTTGGTGAGGAGGCGGTCGAGATGAGCGCTGACGGGCTGGTAGGCGGTGGCCAGCATGGCGGCGAGCGCCGGGTCGGCATGAGTCGTCACGCCCGTCGGGCTAATCAGGTTCCGGACGGTGATCCACTGCCCGACGAACTGCTGGAATGCGGCACGTTCGGCTGCGGGATCGTCGGCGTGCAAGCGCTGCAGATAGGCGAGCTGGGCGTCGGTTGCGGGCAGGATGCTCGTGTACAGCGATTCGAGCAGCCGTGATCGCCGGGCAGCGCTGGGCACCAGGAATGCCTCTTCACCAGTGGCGTACGCCGCGTTCATGTCTTCGGCGAGCCGGCCAGTCGCGGTCGAGGTCGTCAGTTCGTCGCTTGCGATCTCGTTTCCAAGCCTTGCCGACGCGTGAGTGCCCATGACGCCGAGGACAGTGATGGCGACCACGATCAGGCCAACCCCAGCGCTCTGCACCCTGAGGGAGGTAAAGGCGGCCCTGGCCAGTGCCCTCACGCATCCCTCCTTCCAGGAACGCGACCATAGGATCTTTCCTAATTAAATAACCACGCCGCCGGGAGATACAACGAGGCCGCTTCGAGGCCGCTCGCGAGCGCACTAGAATTGCCCAGCTTAAGCGGGCTTCAAACATTTCAGGATGCGGTAGCTCAGGTGCCAGGGCCGGTGTTGACACAGTCCTTTATCTTCCGTTCACCGCTAATGTAGGCCTAATATCCTATATGCCTATGGTGCCGTTTCTGTCCTATGGCAGAATTATGAAAGAAGTGGAATTTACTTGCCCGGCGATCCTAGGCAATGACCCTAAACTCCTACAGCGGGCGTTAAGTATGATCCGCCCATTCCGTGCGAAATCGACCCTACGCCTTCATTCATATTCGCAGCGGAGTGATCAGAGCGGGCCGATCTGCAGCATCACCCTTTGGTCGTATACGCGTGCGTATCGACAACGTGCGGACCGCTGGGTGCGCCTGCAAGGCCAGCGGACGTTTCGTTGCAGGCGCCACCTGTGTCTGATGTTGATCACGTTTCGATCAGCTGGCGGCTCACTGGGCTTGTCGCCGTAGCTGGCTGCGACTTGCTCAGGTGTCATGGACAGCCGAGCCAGAGAGAGCGTCGATAGTGTCGCGGAGAAGGCGGACCAGGGAGTATTCCGGATCTTCTGCTAGCGCCCGGTCCAGCGCAACGTTGGCGAGCGCTCCGTCGCCTTCCTGCCAGGCGACGAATGCGCGCAGAGACGGCGGTGCCGCGACGTACCCGGTCTGGGGCCGCCGGGTCAGGTCCGTCCACAGCCGCAGGTGCGCCTCGTTGTGGTCGGGTCCATCCGGGTCCAGGCGTCGTCGCGGACCCGCAGGCTGGTCAGGAGCAGCGCGATCCAGGCGAACGAGCTGGCGAGCTCGATCGAGCCGCCTTCGCGGTAGCACGTGATCGCGGCTCGCACGGCGCCGCGTCCACGGCTGACGACGGGATGTTGGCCTGTGGCCGGATCGTCATCGGGTGAGCTCGCGGCCAGCCGGGCGGCGATAGATTCCGCTCTGGCTCCCGCCTCATTGCTTGGCCGCCGTGCCGACGACGGCCGCGACCGTTACTGTCAAAGCCTCCCGGCTGTTAAGCACGTTCCTACTCCTGGTGGCCATGGCTGTACTGAGCGGGTGCGCCGCGGCATCGAACGGTACGCCGTCTGCGGGGCAGCAGGACGGCTCGTGGCAGAGGTGGTCAGTAGCGTCCTCGGGAGTGAGGCTGGCCGGGCTCGGCTGGGACATGGTGCAGGTCCACGTCGGTGCGATGCACGGCCACGACCCGGTCCGGGTGATCAAGCGCGAGGTAGCGGCTCACGTCGCTGCCAATGTCCCCGCCCGCCGCACCGAATTGCGGGTGTACCCGAGAGTGTCCATGAGCTTGGCCCACAGGCCGGCCACGGCGACGGCATTGAACGGCGGCCCGGCCGGACGGCTGGAGTATCCGTAACCTGGCATATCCGGCACAACCACGTCGAACGCGTCGGGCGGGAACGGCCCCGTGCGCGCCGGGTCGGTTAGCAGCGCGATGACCTTCGTGTAACGCCAGAACGAGTCGGGCCACTCATGGCAAAGGATCAGCGGCAGAATGGGGCCGGCCGGAGCCGCCACGGCCGGGGCATGCACGAAGTGGATCCCCAACCCGCCGACCGGGGCGCAGAAGCCGCTTCTGGGACGTACCTCCCGGCCCCGGAACGTGTACCCCACGAGCGTGAACTCGGTGCGTTTATGCGAGCCGCGCCGGTTGCTGCCCTTGCAGTAAAACGATCCTGGTCTTGTCCGGGCGCAGCTCCAGGCCGACCCCGCGCATCCGCTCTCGCAGGGCCGCCAGCACCTGATGTGCCTGGTCCTGGCAGACGTCGTCCACGTAGCGCTCGAAGGCGAGGCCGATAAGCTCCCTTCAGTCGCCATAGACATCACGGTCAGTGAGCAATAGCGTGGGGACGGGCACATTATTTGGGGGGAATACAAATGGTGCGGTGCCAGCAGGCTCTGGAAGATCTTCGCTTTCACTGGGGTGAGGCCTACGAGATCAGTTATCGTTCGCCGTGGTGGCAGGCGGTCAGGCGTGACACAGGGAGTGACCTGCTCGCATCTGAACCGCGCGAATTGCGAAATTTAATAATTGTGGACTATAGCTGCAATCCCGTGCTCCGCTATGGCTTGGTCGCGCTCACCTTCGGCGACCGTCACGTTTCGCGTGTTAGTAGTTTATGCCCTAGTGGGTGCGCCGGTTAATTCATCGGGTTCAGGCTGGTATCAGCTGGGGTCCGAAGAGGTCGTGGCGGCGCAGGCGTGTCAGGAGCTGGTTGAGGTCGGTGCGGGTGAACCGCCAGTCGAACGGCCTGGCGGTCGCGTTGTAATGATGCTCGATTGCCAGGATCTGCTCGGCCAGGCTGTCCAGGTCGCCGAAGTCGTTAGGGGTAAGTAGTTTGCGCCGAAGGGCGGAGAAGTAGACCTCGACCTGGTTCAGCCAGGAGGCGTGCGCGGGCAGATGGACCATCTGGGCGTTGGGGTAGGCGTCGCTGAGCTGGGCGGCTGCGGCCCGGTTGCGGTGGGAGGACCCGTTGTCCACGATCCAGAACACTCGCCGTGCCGAGGCACACGGCTCGGCTTTTCATGACCTGGTCCACCAGCGCGGTGAACGGCTTAATCCCGGTGGACGGCTCGCACCGGCCCGTCACCCTGGCGCGGTGAAAATCGTAGACGGCGAGGTAGGCCAGGTGCCGCAGCGCACGTACTCGCTCTCGGCGCGCATCGCCCGCCGGGGCCCGGACGGCAGTGGCCGCCCGGGGTGCGAGCGCGCTGGATGCCGCGGCGCGCCACTTACGGGCCGTGTCCTGGCAGATTTCCAGCCGGGAGGCGACCACGCTGTTTCCAGGCCGGCCGCGGCCAGCAGCACGCTGACTATCAGGTTCTGCTGGCCCGGCGGCGAGAGTGGGCCGAGCGCGACGCACAGACCAAGCGCGATAGGCAGGCCGACCCGGCCAGGCGAACCCGCCTGGCCGATGATCAGGCCCGCATCGATACAGCAGGGGCCGGTACCGGGCAGTCGCACCGGACGGCCACTACCGCCGGAGTGTACCCCGGACCCGAGAGTGGAGGACGGCCCCGAAGCCGGGACGCATCGTGACGGCGGCCCTGCGTGAGTCACCGACGCACCGCCGGTCCCTGGGCGCTGCTGACTAACTGCCTGATAACCCCAGGCCGCCCTTGAACCGCCTTCGGACTGTGCCGTCCGCTGCATGGTTTGCTGGTCGACTGGCGGGTATTATTGCTGTTGAGCCCCCGGCGTGCGGGCGCGTGGCATGGTTCCCAGGGAGAGCCTGGGACTGCCCGACCCGGCTACAGAAACACCACGCGCCCCCGCCGCCGGGCATGACGGTACCCCAGACCCGGAAGACCATGTCGGCGCCGGGTGAATACTGACCCCGGCGTGGCGTCTGAATTTTGACCCCCTTGCCTGATCACTCTGGCTCCAGCCGAGCCAGGGGGTGGAAGGGGTGCTTTCAGTGGAGGACTGGGCTGAGATCCGTCGGCTTGCCCGGGCGGAGAAGATGCCGATCAAGGCGATCGCCCGGACGCTGGGGATCTCGCGGAACACGGTGCGGGCGGCGATCGCCAGCGACGGCCCGCCCAAGTACCAGCGGAAGCCGGCGGGATCGGTCGTGGACGGGTTCGAGCCGCGGATCCGGGAGCTGCTGCGGGCCTATCCGACGATGCCGGCGACGGTGATCGCCGAGCGGGTCGGCTGGGAGCGGGGCCTGACGGTGCTGAAGGACCGGGTCCGGGAGCTGCGGCCGGCCTATCTGCCACCTGATCCGGCCTCGCGGACCAGTTATGTGGCCGGGGAGATAGCCCAGTGCGGCTTCTGGTTCCCGCCGGTGACGGTGCCGGTGGGGTGCGGGCAGGTCCGCAAGCCGGCCCAGCTGCCGGTGCTGACGATGATCACCGGGTATGCGCGGTGGCTGATGGCGGTGCTGATCCCGTCCCGGGCGGCGGAGGATCTGTTCGCGGCTGGTGGCAGCACATCGCTGGGCTGGGGGCGGTGCCGAAGGTGCTGGTCTGGGACGGGGAAGGTGCCATCGGCCGGTGGCGGGCCGGCAAGCCCGAGCTCACCAGCGAATGCCAGGCGTTCCGCGGCACGCTGGGGGCCAAGGTGGTGGTCTGCAAGCCCGCTGACCCTGAGGCCAAGGGGCTGGTCGAGCGGGCCCATGATTACCTGGAACGCTCGTTCCTGCCCGGCCGGTCGTTCACGTCCCCGGCCGACTTCAACACCCAGCTGGGCCAGTGGCTGGAACTGGTGAACAGGAGGCCGCGGCGGGCGCTGGGCTGCGCTCCCGCTGACCGGATCGCCGCTGACAAGCAGGCCATGCTGGCGTTGCCGCCGGTCGCCCCGGCCACCGGATGGCGGTCTTCGGCCCGGCTGGCCCGCGACCACTACATCCGCCTGGACAGCAACGACTACTCCGTCCACCCGGCCGTGATCGGCCGCCGGATCGAGGTCATCGCCGGCCTGGACCGGGTCAAGGTGCTTTGCGGCGGCCAGGCCGTGGCCGATCACCAGCGGATCTGGGCCCGGCATCAGACGATCACCGACCCGGAGCATCTGGCGGCGGCCAAGATGCTGCGCCGGGCCCGGGCCACCCGGCTGCGGCCGGTCACCGAACCGGAGGTCGAGCAGCGCAACCTGGCCGACTACGACACCGCCCTCGGCCTGGCCGATGGCGGGGTAGCGTGATGGCAGCCACCGCGAAAGCAGCCCGGGACACCGCCGCGGAGATCGCGTTCCTCACCCGGGCGCTGAAAGCCCCCACGCTGCGCGAATCGGTGCCCCGGCTGGCCGATCGGGCCCGGGCTGAATCCTGGACCCATGAGGAGTTCCTGGCCGCCTGCCTGCAACGTGAGGTTGCCGCCCGCGAGGCCCACGGCGGTGAGGGCCGCATCCGGGCCGCGCGTTTCCCGGCCCGCAAGTCCCTGGAAGAGTTCGACTACGACCACGCCCGCGGGCTGAAACGGGAGGTCATCGCCCACCTGGGCACCCTGGACTTCGTGGCAGGCCGGGAGAACGTGGTGTTCCTCGGCCCGCCCGGCACCGGCAAAACCCACCTGGCCGCCGGGCTGGCGATCCGGGCCTGCCAGGCCGGGCACCGGGTCGCCTTCGCCACCGCCGCCCAGTGGGTCGCCCGCCTGGCCGACGCCCATCAGGCCGGCCACCTGCAAACCGAGCTGACCCGGCTGGGCCGCTACCCAGTTCTGGTCATCGACGAAGTCGGCTACATCCCCTTCGAGCCCCAGGCCGCCAACCTGTTCTTCCAGCTCGTCTCAGCCAGATACGAGCGAGCCAGCCTCGTCGTCACCAGCAACAAGCCCTTCGGCCGGTGGGGTGAGGTGTTCGGCGACGACGTGGTCGCCGCGGCCATGATCGACCGGCTCGTCCACCACGCGGAGGTCATCGCCTTGAAGGGAGACAGCTACCGGCTCAAAGACCGCGACCTGGGCCGCGTCCCCGCGGCCACCACAACCGACGACTGACCAGCAAAACAACCATGCAAGGGGTCAAAATTCAGCCGACGCCAGAGGGTCAAAATTCGGGCGTCGTTGACAAACGCGTCGATCACAACCCCCCAAAGTCCCGCCGAACTGCCCCTCTTACCTCCCGTTGAGCAATGCTAGCCCCGCCTGGTCCGCAGACGGCCATTACTGAGTCTCAGCCCGCTGTCACGCCTACACTCACCGGACCACGCGAGGCGGTTACGGCCACCTGGCGATGGTCTTACCTGCCCGTCACACCGTTTCAGCACCGGCCGGACACCGAACCCTGAGGAGAGTCGCGTTTCCGGGCTGATGAGAAGCGCTAGCTGGTGGTGCCGTGGTGGACGTAGCCGCAGCTCATCCAGGCGGCAGTTGCACCGGCTGGTCCCAGTCAGGCCGCCCGGCGCGGCTGTCGACGACACGCGGCGGCACCAGCTCCAAGTTGGTGAAGCCGGCTACCGAGTGGTTGCGTACCTCGATCGCGCTGGCCCAGAAACCGAACCCCTTGTTAGCCTCTTCGCTCGCCAGCACCGTCGCGGTGTTATGCACATCCCCGCCGATCACGGTCACACCCGGATCGGCGTGGGCGGCCAGCGCGCGAAGACGCGCCAGCGCCACCGGGCCCTGTCCACGTAGGCGACCGGGGCAGCCGAATTGACGTTCGACGCGGTCCCGTGCGTGGTCGGCGCGGTCGGCATCGGCATGCCGCACCGCAAGCCGGTGAACCGGCCGATGCCCTGCTAGGCGGCCCAGATTACCGCCCGGGCCAGGAACTGCCGGTTCTCCCGGGTCACGGTGGCGGTGAGAGGCGCGACGGCGAGAAGCCTTTCCGCCACTTCCCGGTCCGCAGCGGCGCGATGGACGGGACGTTGACGTCGAAATCGTCGGCCACGCGGTCATCGCAGTGCCCCGGCGACTTCGTCGCCCCTCGCTGACCCTACGGCTGCAGTCCGTGCGCCTGATCTCCGGACGCCGCACGCCTGTCCCCGGCCATTTTAATAAAAGTTAACAAAATTACGGCCAGATGCGGCAGCACTGTCTAAATGGTTGTGAAACCACCGCTACGGCAACGCAAGGGACAATTAAGACAATAGGCCTGCCCGATCACACCACCGGACATCTCAAATTCCTTTGAACGCTGTTACCCGCATCACTGCAGGTCATGCACTGCTAAATAGGCCCCAACAAGGAAGCAATTGAACATGGACATTTTCCAAAAATCAGATCTCAGCGTCGTAGGAGCAACCTATGAAAATCTTATCGCGGGTGACTTATCACTCAATATCCGGTCAAACTGCTGGTCGCTGAGCGACAGCAGACGCTTGGACCCCACGGGGCCGATCAGGCCGACGTCGGTGCCCTGATAGCCGAGCCGGAGGTGAGTGGCAGTGATCCCGCACGGGAGCGACAGGAGGGAAGTGGTGTGGGCGCCGCCCGCCAGCCGTGGCGAGCCCACAGCCAGCCCCCGGTACCGGTCGGAGCCACCGGCACCGCGACTGCCCTCGTCCAAGAGTGCCCGGCCGCCGGCGCCGCGGGAGCCGGACAGCGGCCGGCACCGGGAGCTGGCCCGGGGCGGCGCCGCCGACACCGAGCTGGGGCACCTCACCGCGTACATCCGCCGGCTCTCACGCGGCAACGTGCGGAAAATCTCGGCCAGCGGGCCGGTGCTCGCCCCCCGCCAGGAGCGGCGCCACCTCCGCAACAGCACGTTCCGCCCGGTACTGCTGCCGCAGGACCGGGCGCTGATCGCCGGCATGACGACCGCCTGGATGATCTGTGTCGGGGATTTCTGGCTCTGGTGGCTGCAGCCGTCGCACCGGCTCAGTTTCCTCGGACTGGTACTGAACAGCCTGGTCCTGCTCTACGTGTCCTGCTACCCGGTCTTTTTCGTGGTCGGCATTAACCGGCTGCGCAACACCAGCCGTTCGGTGACGGTTCCCTTGCTCCGGGTGGCCTTCGTGGTGACCCGGGCTCCCTCCGAACCGTGGGACGTGGCGCGGTCGACCCTGTCGGCGATGCTCGACCAGGACTACCCCATCCCCTACGACGTCTGGCTGTGTGACGAGCGGCCCACCGGCGAGATCATGAGCTGGTGCCGCCGGGCCGGCGTCGTCGTCGCCAGCCGCGACAGCGTGCCGGAGTACCACCGGGCCACCTGGCCGCGCCGGACCCGCTGCAAGGAAGGGAATCTGGCCTACTTCTACGACCACTGGGGCTACCGCGACTATGACGTGGTCGCCCAGCTCGACTGTGACCACGTGCCCGCCCGGACCTACCTGGCCGAGATGGTACGGCCGTTCGCCGACCCGGCCGTCGGGTACGTGGCCGCGCCCAGCGTGTGCGACGCCAACGCGGCGGCGTCCTGGGCGGCCCGGGGCCGCCTGTACCGGGAGGCCACCTTCCACGGGGCGTTCCAGCTGGGGCACAGTGACGGCTGGGGGCCGCTGTGCATCGGCTCGCATTACGCGGTCCGGACCGCGGCGCTGCGGGACATCGGCGGCATCGGTCCCGAGCTGGCCGAGGACTTCTCCACCAGCTACCTGCTCAACTCGGCGGGCTGGCACGGGGCGTTCGCCATCGACGCCGAGGCCCACGGCGACGGGCCCAACACCTTCCCGGCCATGGTGGTGCAGGAGTTCCAGTGGTCGCGCAGCCTGACCACGGTGCTGCTGGGCCTGGTCCCGCGCAACCTGGGGCGGCTGCCCTGGCGGCTGCGGCTCCGCTTCCTGTACGCCCTGTCCTACTACACGCTGCTGGTCACCACCACGCTGGCCGGGGTCGCGCTCGCACCGGTGGCCGACATCACCGGGCACCCCTGGATCAACGTCAACTACGTCGAGTTCCTGCTGCACTGGTGGATCATCTCCATCTGGCTGGTGCTGATGGCGTTCCTGCTGCGCCGTCGCGGCCTGTTCCGGCCGCACGATGCCCCCATCTTCAGCTGGGAGAACTTCCTCTACACGGTGACCCGCTGGCCGTACATCGCCTGGGGTATCAGCTCCGGCATCGGCCAGCGCATCCGCCCCCGGAACGTGACGTTCAAGGTCACGCCCAAGGGGGCCGGCGGCCTGGAGGTGTTCCCGAGCCGCCTGATCGTGCCGTTCGTGCTGATCAGCACTGCGTGCTCGGGGTCCGCGCTGGCCGGCGAACGGCACCCCACCACCATCGGATACGTCTTCCTGAGCCTGCTCGGCGCCGCCGTGTACGCGATGGTGTCGATGGCGGTGCCGGTGCTGCACGCCCGCGAGGCCGGCCGGTCGGCCGGCGTGGGCACGCTCCGGGCGCTGTGGCGGACCAGCCGCGCCTCGCTGGCCCTGGCGTCGCTGGCGTTCCTCCCCATCGTGGTGGCGGCGCTGCGTTTCCCGCCCGGAGCCGTGCACGGCTTCGTCCACTACCCCTACGAGATCCCCTTCTCCACCTGGAGGCTGAAGTGGTAGTCCTGGTGACCGGCGGCGCCGGTTTCATCGGCACCCATACCTGCGCCGAACTGCTGAACCACGGCTATGACGTGGTCGTCGCCGACGACTACTCGAACAGCTTCCCGGGCTCGCTGGACGCGGTCCGGGAGCTGACCGGCCGCTCGTTCCCGGACCGCCGCCTCGACTTGCGGGACCACGAGGCACTGACCGCGCTGTTCGACGACCACGACATCGACGCCGTCGTTCACTTCGCGGCCAAGAAGGCGATCGCGGAGTCGCTGCGGATCCCGGTCGACTACTACGACATCAACGTGGCCGGCACCACGAATCTGCTACGGGTGATGGCCGGGCACCAGGTGACCCGGCTCGTGTACTCCTCCTCGTGCTCCATCTACGGCGCGGGCCACCCCGCCGCCATCAGTGAAGACGACGCGATGCGCCCGACCAACCCGTACGCGCGCTCCAAGCTCATGTGCGAGGAGATCCTGGCCGACACCTGCCGCCGGTACGAGAATTTCTCGGCCGTGGTGCTGCGCTACTTCAACCCAGCCGGAGCCCATCCCAGCGGGCGGCTCGGCGAGGTGCCCCGCGGCGTCCCCAACAACGTCATGCCCTACCTGATGTGGGTGGCGGCCCGCCAGCTGGAACGGCTGACCGTCTACGGCGGCGACTACGACACGGCCGACGGCACCGCGGTCCGGGACTACATCCACGTGACCGACCTGGCCGACGCCCACCGGGCCGCGCTCGGTCATCTGGACGACCAACCGGGGCTGCAGGCCTTCAACCTCGGCAGCGGCCGCGGCGCCTCCGTCCTGGAACTGGTGGACACCTTCCGCACCATCTGCGGGGTGGACGTCCCGGTCACGATGGCCGCCCGGCGCCCGGGGGACGTGGCCACCCTCGTGGCCGACCCAGCCCGGATCGAGAAGCAATGGGGCTGGCGCACCACCCGCGACCTGGCCGCCATGTGCCGGGACGCCTGGAACTTCCAGCAGCTCAATCCCGGTGGCTACGCCGGATTATCGGCCCGCGCTCGTCCTGCCAGCCTTACCTGCCTCAACAGGAGTGGAGTCCTTACTCATGCGTATCACCGTCATCGGGACCGGCTATCTTGGCGCGGTCCACGCTGCCTGCATGGCCGACATCGGCCACGAGGTGCTCGGGGTGGATGCGGACCCGGCCAAGGTGGCGGCCCTGACCGAGGGCCGCCTCCCGTTCTTCGAGCCCGGCCTGCTGGATGTCCTGTCGCGGGCCCAGGCCGCGGGCAGCCTGCGGTTCGGGACCTCCCTGCGGGAGGCCGCCGAGTTCGGCGACGTGCACTTCATCTGCGTCGGAACCCCCCAGCAGGAAGGCTCCCAGGCCGCCGATCTCAGTGCCATCAACGCGGTCATCGACGGCCTGGTGCCCCACCTGACCCGGGACTGCCTGCTGGCCGGGAAGTCGACGGTGCCGGTGGGCACCGCGGCCGGGCTGTCCGCCCGCATCGCCGAGCTGACCCCGGACGGCCTGGACGTCGAGCTGGCCTGGAATCCGGAGTTCCTGCGGGAGGGTTTCGCCGTCGAGGACACGCTCCGGCCCAACCGCCTGGTCCTGGGCGTGACTTCGCCCAAGGCGGAGGCGGTGCTGCGTTCGCTGTACGCGCCGATCATCGAGGCCGGTTCGCCGTGCATCACCACCGGCCTGGAGTCGGCCGAGCTGGTCAAGGTGGCGTCGAACGCGTTCCTGGCCACCAAGATCTCGTTCATCAACGCGGTCGCCGACGTCTGCGACGCGGCCGGCGCCGACGTGGACGTGATCGCCCGGGCCATGGGCTATGACGACCGGATCGGGCACCGGTTCCTGCGGGCCGGCCTGGGTTTCGGCGGCGGGTGCCTGCCCAAGGATATCCGGGCCTTCCAGGCCCGCGCGGCCGAGCTTGGCGTCGGCGACTCACTGGCCTTCCTGCGCAGCGTGGACGAGATCAACATGGGTCGCCGCTGGCGGGCGCTGGAGGAGGCACGGGAACTCGCGGGCGGATCGCTGGCGGGCCGGAAGGTCGCGGTGCTCGGGGCTGCGTTCAAGCCGGACACCGACGACGTGCGCGACTCACCGGCCCTCAGCCTGGCCGCCGCCCTGTCGCTGCAGGGCGCTGAGGTGCGGGTGCACGACCCCCGGGCCACCGACAACGCCCGCAAGGTGCATCCGTCACTGGGTTACGCGCTCGACATCGACAAGACCTGCGAGCAGGCCGACCTGGTGCAGGTCTTGTCGATGTCGAGCGCG
>Ga0213875_10000526_pt1 | contig 31633 bp, 27 predicted proteins | sample BarmaccomBMRX_R8_FD_160105 | JGI IMG/M metagenome (GOLD analysis project Ga0213875, IMG submission 160105) | Root-associated microbial communities from Barbacenia macrantha in rupestrian grasslands, the National Park of Serra do Cipo, Brazil - RX_R8 | ecosystem: Host-associated > Plants > Roots...
TGAGAGAATACCGAACGCCGTGCCGTCGATCGCGCCGCCGGCGCTGTTGGTGACGGTCCCGCCATCGTCCAACAGCACCGCCGGGTCGGTCGCATTGTTGTTCTGGATCAGCCCGGCATTGCCGACCGCGCCGACCGCGCCGGTGATGCGGACGCCGGTGCCGCCGCCGATCGCGCCGCCGGCCGAATTGGTGACGGTGCCTCCGGTGCCGAGGTTCCCGCCATTCCCGAGATAGACGCCGGCACCGAACGGGTCGAGCCCGGTGAGCGTGCCGGCATTGGTGACGGTGCCGCTGCCGCCATTCAGGAAAATGCCGGTATAGCCCTGCACCAGCCCGCCCGCGGCATTGGCGACGCTGCCGCCGGACTCGACCACGATGCCGGAGTAATTGGACGGAAAGGTGCTGCTGACCGTACCGGCATTGCTGAGCGTCGCGGCCGCGCCGTCGACGAAGATGCCGTTGCAGCCGAGGATCGTCCCGCCGGCATTGTTGGTGACGGAGCCGCCATCGTTAAGGGCGACCCCTGCCTCGTGCAGTGCGAGCCCCTCGATGACACCGAAATTGGTGACGGCCCCGGCGCCGCCCCCGACGTAGACGCCATTGTCGCCGGTGATCAGCCCGCCGCTCATATTGGTCACGCTGCCGCCGGTGGCGAGATCCACGCCGGCATCGGTCGGCTTGGTCCCGTGGATCGTGCCGGAATTGGCGATCGTGCCGGCGCCTCCCGCGACGGCGACGCCGTTGTCGCCGCTTATCAGCCCGCCAAGCGCATTGGTGACGAGCCCGCCGCCGCGCAGATCGACGCCGTTCTCGCCGACGGGCGCGGTCAGAACGCCCGAATTGGTGACGGTCCAGACCTGGCTGGCATCGCCGTAGACCGGCGCGCCCGATGTGGACGCGACCGTGCCCGTGATCGTGACCGGGTTGTAGGTTCCGAGTGTCAGGCCGGTGCTGTAATTGCCCGGATAGGTCTTGCTCGCCATCGCTCCCCGTCCATCTCGTGCGCGCGGCGGCGCATCCGCGCCGCGCGGTTGATGCCCTCAAAGGCTAATCAAAACCAAATCCTATTCGGACGCAAAGCCGAATCTGACGACGGCCCGGCATCGCCGATCAGAGTTTATAGAAGCCGGCATGCGGGAAGCCGGGCGAAATCAGCGCGCGGCAAATACAGGCAAACCGTTGTTCTTGGGCGTAGGTCCCCGTTTGGTCAACGGTTCCATCCGCGGCCGAAACGCACGCCCTTTACATTGTCCCGCAACTTGCAGCCGAGCTGGGCACCCGAAAGTTGTGCCCGGCACGACGAGATGGTCTGCGGGTCCGGCCGGGCCGAACCCGGCCCGGTCGCGACGTCAGGCGAGGCTCGCGCGCACTTCCTCGGCGAGGCGGTTGTCGACGCATTCGGCAAACGGAACCGGGCGCGAGATGAACCCGCTCGACACCAGCCCCCGCCGCAGCCGGTCGAAGCCTTCCTCGCACAGGACGGGGTCGCGCCCCCAGATGCGCTGCGCCTTGTAGCGGGCGAGGGAGCGGGTCAGCGCGTCGCGGGCGAGGTCGGGGAAATAGGAGGCGACCGCCGCGGCGAGCGCCTCGACCGGCTCGGCCTCGACCCAGGCCAGGGTCTGCGCGATCGCCGCCACCATGCGCCGATACGGCTCGGGATCGGCGGCGAGGCGCTCGCGCGTCGTCGCGAACACGGTATAGCTGGTCAGGCCTCGCGCGCTGGCCGCCCACCACAGATGGCCCGCGCCGGAGCCGACCGCCTGCTCGACAAAGGGCTCGAAAAGCTGCGCCGCCGCGATCCGCCCCTCGGCGAGATGCACGAGGCTGTCGGCCATGCCGAAATCGGCGACGCGGTCCAGCTCATTCGGGTCTATGCCGGCTTGCCGCAAATCCTCCTGCAGGCACAGCCAGGGTGTCGGGACTTCGCTGACGGAGGCGAAACGCAGCTGCGCCAGGTCCGCCAAGCGGAAGCCAGGGTTCGGTTCGCGGCCGACCAGTGAGAACGGGTCGCGGCAAACGATTTCGGCAAAGGCGACGAGCGGCGACGCGGGATCGCCGTCGTGGTGCTTCAGGATGCGCATCGGCCCCGCCCACATGGCTTCGGCGGCGCCGTCGCAAACGGCCTGTTCCGCCCGGCCGGGGCCGAGAGACGGCAGCAGCTCGACCTCGACCCCAGCGCGCCGATAGGCCCCGGTGGCATGCGCCGCGTAGAACGGCGCGTAGATCAGGAAGCGGAAGTTTTCGAGCAGGCGCAGCCGCATGCAACAGCCCTCACTCTTGCCGGTACCAGTTCGGCGGCCGCTTCTCGGCAAAGCTCGCGAGGCCCTCCTCGGCCTCGGCGCTGCGGCGCCGCGCGGCGGCTTCGTCGACGATCCGGTCGTGAAAGCTCGCGGTAAACGCGGTCTCCGCCGATTCCGCGATCAGGCGCTTGGTGACGGCGACCGCCTGCGGCCCCGAGCGGAGCAGCGCATCGACAACGGCCGCCCCCGCCGATGCCAGTTCGTCGGCCGGGCAAAGCTCGTGCACCAGCCCGATCCGCTGCGCTTCGCGGGCATCAAACCGCTCGCCGGTCAGCGCCAGCCGACCCAGCACGCGCGGCCCGAGCCGGTCCGCCAGCAGCGGCACGATCGGCGCCGGCGTGATGCCCCAGCGCACTTCGCTCAGCGCAAAGACGGCATCATCGGTCGCGATCGCGATGTCGCAGGCTGCGGCGATGCCGACGCCGCCCCCGAAGCAGCCGCCGTGAACGAGCGCGACGGTCGGGAACGGCGCCAATTGCAGCCCTCGGATCGCCGCGACGGTGCGGCGCGAGAAATCTTGGTTGCGCTCGGCGGGGCCGCGGCGCAATTGCGCGAGAAAGGACAGGTCGGCGCCGGCCTGGAAATGCCGCCCGGCGCCGCGCAGCACGGCGCAACGCAGCCCCGGCTCCGCCGCCAGCCGCATGACGGTCTCGATCAGCCCGTCGATCAGCGCGCCGTCATAGGCGTTGTTGACGGCCGGCCGGTTGAGCGTGACCGTCGCGACGCCGCGTCCATCGACGGCGCATAGGACAGGGTCGGTCTCGGCCATGTCGTTAGCGCGCGGCGTCGGCCGACCGCCACAGCCGGATCTCGTGCAGTAACGCCTCGACGGCGCCGCGGGCAAAGCCGAGCGAGGTCTCGTCGACCAGCCTTCCGTCGCGGATCTTGGTGTCGGCGGCGGTGATGATGACCTCGCGCGCGAGCGCTATGCGCGACAGCATCGAATCGAGCGCGACCCGCAGATGTTCGAGGCAGCGCGCACCCCCGAGCGGGCCGCGCGAGGTCGCCATGATCGCGACCGGCTTGTAGGCCATCACCGAGGCGAAGGCCGGGCGCGAGGCCCAATCCAGCGCATTCTTCAACACGCCGGGGATGCTGTGGTTGAACTCCGGCGCGACCAGGACGAGGCCGTCGCTGTCGGCGATCGCCGCGATCAGGTCCTTGACCGGCCCGGGCCGCTTCTCGCCCTCGAAATCCTGGTTGTAGAGCGGGATCGCGTCGAGCGGGTAGATGCGCAATTCGGCCCGATCGGCAAAGGCCTCGCGCAGGGTTGCCAGCACCGCATTCGAATAGGAGCCGCTGCGCAGGCTGCCGGACATGCCGAGAAGCCGAAACCGCCCCGAACCCAAACCCGGACCCGCCATGCCGCCCGTCCCCTGCGCCAGCGCCCGCCGATACTGCGCCGCAGCACCGGGCCGCTGTCAACGGCCCTGCCACACCGCAACGGCTTGCGCCGCGGCCTGTTCCGCGCGGGCGGCGATCTCGGCATCGGACAAGGTGCTGAGCGGGTGATCGATCACGACCGGGGCGAGGTCACGCATGCCGAGCGCGTCGCGCTGCACCTCGGCCTCATGCAGGAACTCGGTCGTCACGACCACCGCGGTCGGCCGGCCCAGCGCTTCCAGTCGTACTCCGTCATGCGTACAGCACGAGGTGCACGACCCTCAATCGCCGATCGCCGTCAGTACGATGTCGTTTTCGGCGGCGATCGTCGCGAGCAGGACGGGCTCGGCGTCCTTCGAAAAGCTTTCCTTGCGGTAGTAATTGACCGCCGCGAGCGCGAGCCGGTCCTGCAACCCCGCCGCGGTCTTGCGCAGCAGCCGGCCGGCGTTCCATTTGGTGTTGTCGAGCACCCCGAGGCGCAGCCCCTGCAGCGCATCGCGCCGCGGTGCCAGCGCCACCCTCGCGGCTTCGACCACGCCGCGCGGGTCGAACACGATCTCGGATTCCTTCACATTCATTCGGATTCCTCCAAACGGGGGTCTCGGTAAGGCGACAGCTCAAACGCTAGAGCACGACGCCCAGTCGATCGAGCTGCCGGCATAAGGCCGCCAGATCCGTCCCGGTTGGAACAACGACGGACACCGCCCGGCCTTGCAATTATTGTTGTCATTCCGGGGGCTGCCCCCGGGTCCGCGCGGCGCGCGGCCCGAGGACAGGCTCCGCGGCAGCCCGGAACCCAAGGACACAGGCCTTTCCTGGTTTTCTTAGGCCAGTGTTCATGGGTTCCGGGCTCGCGAGCTGCGCTCCCGCCCCGGAATGACGAGGAGAATAAGGATGCGGATTTCTGGTTCAGGACACTAGATGATTCCGCCATCGGCGAGCACCCGTGCGTCGATCAATCGGACTCAGGGCGGGGCTCTGATTTTTTGTACGGGTTGAAAACTCTTCTGCGAACGGTTTGACGATGGCTATTCCCTCATCGACTTCCACGATCTCGATGTCGATTAGACTCGGCATCGATCTGGTAGTTTACAAATAGCACGTGCCGTCGACGCAGAGCGGCGCGGTGTTGGCGCCGGTACCCTCGATGCTGCGCAGCACCGGCGACGACATGTGACCCCAGCCGGGGATGAAGGCGGAAAAGCGCCCGGCCGAGCCGCCCACGACGAACAAGTGGATGTGTTCCGGGCTCGGCACGATCGGGATATGCGCGTGTGGCTCGCGCTTGTACCAGCGCGGCAGGTTGCGGTTGTAGATCCGCCCGTAGCGGTGGTCGAAGGCGAGTGCGCCGAACCGGTTGCCGGCGTTCATATGCAGGTAGTTGCGGACGTCGTGCCGGGTCCAGCCCTTGCCGGCGATCGTGCGGGCGTGCTCCGGTCCGATGACGACCGCGCAATGGCCGGACGACACCGCGTTGTTATGCGCGATCGTGCTCATCGCCGAGACGATGCTGTCGAGAATGCCTTCGGGGTCGTCCGCCACGTGGTTGGTGACGCTATGCGGCGGCTCGGCGGCGATCACGAAGACGGTCGAGTCCTCCGGCGCGAAGCCCTTTTCGACATGATAGGGCGCCCACGGGCTCTCGGCCTCGTTCTCGGCGACGCAATAGGTGTATTTGCCGGGGTGCCCGAGCGTGCTCTTGTCGAGTTCGCCCGGCCAGCCGCCGCCGACATTGAGCAACACCAGCCGGATCGCGCGCCCGATCGTCGCATTGGCGCGGTTGCCCGAGCCAAAGGCGTTCATTCCGCCATTCATGCCGATTGCACCGGCCATCGGCCCGTTGACGACGAGCAGCGGCGCCGCCATGTGGGTCGTCGCCTGCACCCCGTTCAGGTTGAAGGCCTTGGTGGTCAGCGCGAGCAGCGCGGCGCGCACGACCGGCGCGTAATCCGGCTTGCACCCGGCCATCACGATGTTGATGGCCAGCACCTCGCGGGTCAGGCTGCCATGGCGCGGCGGCACCTTGCATTCGAGGCGATCCGGCTCGCCGCCGAGCGCCGCGACGACGGCATCGACCTTGTCGCGGGTCGGCGGCACCACCGGAAGACCGTCGGTCCAGCCCTGCGCGAAATACCATTCGACGAGATCGGTCCCAGGAGGGACCGACAGCGCCGAGGCGGGCGGTTCCGCTATCGCGGCCGCGGCGGCGTTCCGGGGCATTGGCAGCGGCCGGTCACTGCGATTTGACGAACGGGCAATTGCCGTCGGCAAGCGGCCGGTAGGCCTCCTGGCCGGGGGTCGATGCCAGGATCTTGTAGTCGTCGTGCGGGTACTTCGATTCCTCCGGCGACTTCACCTGCTCCAGATACATCTTGTGCAGGACGCGGCCGTCGGCCCGGATCTTGACGTTGTCGTTGTACATGTCGTCGACCGGCAGTTCCTTCATCTTGGCGACCACCTTCTCCGGGTCCTTGGAGCCGGCCGCCTTGACCGCCTTCAGGTAATGGAACACGGCGGCGTAGCTGCCGGCCTGCGTCATCGTCGGCACCCGTTCGGGCTTGTAGGCCGCCTGAAAGCGTTTGGTGAAGGCGCGCGTCTTGTCGTTGAGGTCCCAGTAGAACGACTCCGTCAGGGTCAGCCCTTGCGCGACCGGCAATCCCAGCGATTCGACATTGGTGATCATCATCAGCAGCGCCGCCAGCTTCTGGCCGCTCTGCGGGATGCCGAATTCGGCGGCCTGCTTGACCGAGTTGGCGGTGTCGCTGCTCGCATTGGCGAGGCCGATGACCTTGGCCTTCGAGGCCTGCGCCTGTAGCAGGAACGAGCTCAGATCGGCGGCGCCGAGCGGGTGCCTGACGGACCCCAGCACCTTGCCGCCCGCCGCGGTGACGAACCGGCTGGCATCGGCTTCCATCGCCTGCCCGAAGGCGTAATCGACGGTCAGAAAAAACCAGGTGTCGCCGCCCTGCTTGATCAGCGCGCGGGCGGTGCCGTTGGCCAGCGAATAGGTGTCGTAGACGAACTGGATGCCGAACGGCGAACACGCTTTGCCGGTCAGGTCGGACGAGGCCGCGTCGGTGATCAAGTAGATGTGCTTCTTCTCCTTTGCGACCTCCTGCATGGCGAGCGCCGAGGAGGAGGCGCCGCCGCCAGTCAGCACGTCGACATCCTCGGTGTCGAACCATTGGCGCGCGATCGACGAGGCCACGTCCGGCTTGTTCTGCATGTCGGCGCTGATCACCTCGACCGGCATGCCGAGGACGCTTCCGCCGGCATCCTCGACCGCCAGCTTCGCCGCCGCGACCGAGCCCTCGCCGACGACATCGGCATAGGCGCCGCTCATATCGCTGAGCACGCCGATCTTGATCTTGCCGCTGCCCTCGGCACGCGCCGCGACCGGCGCCGCCGCAACGGCGAGCGCCACCGCGACCAATGCCCACAATGCCTTCATCCGGGTTCCCCTCGCTGTGCTCGACTGCGCGCGACCCGGATCTTGACGCATAACGCGGATCGGCGCGAGCGCCGGCCGACAAGGGTCAGCCGGTCATGCGCGCCAATTTTCGCTCGGCGATGCGCACGAACAGGCTGGCGCCGAACGGCAGCGCGGCGTCGTTGAAATCGTAGCCCGGGTTGTGCACCTCGCAGCCGCCTTCGCCGACTCCGTTGCCGATCTGGATGTAGGCGCCGGGCACGCAGTTCAGCATGAACGAGAAATCCTCGGACGCCATGACCTGCCCGCCGCGCCGGTTGACGTTCTCCTCGCCGACCACCTCGGCGGCGATGTCGGCGATAAAGCCGGCCTCGGTCTCGTCATTGACGAGCGGCGGAAACGGCATCCGGAAATCGAGCTCGGCGGTGGCGCCGAACCCCGCCGCGACACCGCTCGCGATCTGGCGCGTGCGCTCCTCGACGAGGCGCATCGTCTCTTTGCTGAAGCAGCGCACCGTGCCGCGCATCACGGCGCGCTCCGGGATGACATTGTAGGCGTGCCCGGCATGGATCTGCGTGACGCTCAGCACCGCCGTCTCGACCGGCCGCACATTGCGCGAGACGATGCTTTGCAGCGCGGTCGTGATGTGGCTGGCGACGACCACCGGATCGACCCCCGATTCCGGCCGCGCGCCGTGCGCCCCGCGGCCGACGATCTCGATGTCGAAAAACGCGCCGCCCGCCATCGCGGGTCCGCTGCGGATCGCGAACCGGCCGACCTCAAGCCCCGGCCGGTTGTGCATGCCGAACACGGTCTCGCATGGAAAGCGCTCGAACAGCCCGTCCTTGACCATCGCGTCGGCGCCGCCCAGCCCCTCCTCCGCCGGCTGGAAGATGAAATGCACGGTGCCGTCGAAATTGCGCGTCTCCGCGAGGTATTTGGCGGCGCCGAGCAGCATCGCCGTGTGGCCGTCATGGCCGCAGGCATGCATGCGCCCATCATGGCGCGAGCGGTGCGCAAAGGCGTTGGTCTCCTGGATCGGCAGCGCGTCCATATCGGCGCGCAGCCCGACCGACCGCGGCGAGTTGCCGGCGCGCAGCCGGCCGACCACCCCGGTCTTGCCGATCCCCCGATGCACCTCCAAGCCGAACGCCTGCAGCTTGTCGGCGACCGCCTCGGCGGTGCGATGCTCGTCGAAGCCGAGTTCGGGATGAGCGTGGATGTCGCGCCGCCACGCGGTCAACTCGTCGTGGAACTGCGCGATCCGGTCGATGACGGGCACGGGTGGCCTCCGCAATGGCTGCGAGATCGGGCGTAAGCGAAAGCCCCGCCGAATGGCGGGGCTTTCTTCGAGGCGGTCCGGAAGGTTCGGCCGGCCGCGATTACCAATTATGCCAGTTGCGCCAGTTGCGCCAATTGTTCCAGTTGTTCCAGGGTCCGTTCCGCCAATTGCCCCATTGCGCATACTGCGTGCCCTCGGCCTGGTCGCGGCTGACGCCGTCGGCCGCGCCGAGGGTCGATACGGCCTCGCGGATTGCGGCAAGACGTTCCGACACGCGCTGTCCGGATACGGACGGCTGCTGGTCCGCCGGCTGCTCGCGAGCAGCGCCGGGGGTTGCCGAGCCCAGCAATAGGGTAACCCCGACCGCGCCGACCGGTACGAAACGGGCAAGCAGATCGACATACCGTTGACGAAGCGACACATCTCCCTCCCTGTTCGGCGCCGCGGCGCGCGCCAAGCTAAAACGAAACGGCAGCGGTGGTCAAACCGCTCCTTCAGGCCGAACACCGCCGCGATCGGGCGCGTTCCCCAGGGTCCCGCGGCCGGCGGCGCGGCCGCACGGGATGGATGGTGCGCCGGGCGGTTCGCATGCTAGCGTGCATCCCGCGATGCGACAGGGAAGTCCGGTGCGAGACCGGCGCTGCCCCCGCAACTGTCAGCGGCGAGCTTGCGGCATCCGCCACTGGCCGGCGAAAGCCGGCCGGGAAGGCGCCGCCGGCGATGACCCCGAGCCAGGAGACCTCCGCATCGCACGGATTGGGACGATTCCTCGGGCGGAGGAGGGACCATTGTCGATGCCGAGCGCGGCCGCTCGCGGCCCCGCCGCCGCGGCGCTTCCTGCGGTCACTCTGGTGCTGGGCGGCGCCCGCTCGGGCAAGAGCCTCTATGCCGAGCGGCTGGTCGAAGACGCTGCCGCGCAGGGCACCTATTGCGCGACCGCCGAGGCCGGCGACGCCGAAATGGCCGAGCGCATCGCGGCGCACCGGGCGCGCCGCGGCCCGTTCTGGCAGACCGTCGAGGCGCCGCTTGCGCTGGCGGCCGCGATCCGCCGCGAAACGGCCCCGCAGCGCCCGGTGCTGGTCGATTGCCTGACCCTGTGGCTGTCCAATCTGCTGCTCGGGGACAGGCCGGTCGCGACCGAGATCGCCGAATTGTGCGCTGCGCTGCGCCGGGCCGAGGGCGCGGTCGTGCTGGTCGCCAACGAGGTTGGGCTCGGCCTCGTGCCGGACACCCCGCTCGGCCGGCGCTTCCGCGACGAGGCCGGGCGACTGAACCAGCGCGTCGCGGCGCTCGCCGACCGGGTCGTGTTCGTCGCGGCCGGCCTGCCCTTGGTGCTGAAGGAGCCGGGATGATCCGCGGCAACCGCGGCGGCCGCGGGGGCTGAGCCGTGCAGCGCATTCCGGCAACGATCGTCACGGGCTTTCTCGGCGCGGGAAAGACCAGCCTTGTGCGGCATGTGCTGGCGCAAGCCGGCGGGCGCCGGCTGGCGGTCATCGTCAACGAATTCGGCGAGCTCGGCATCGACCGCGAGCTGCTGCTCGGCTGCGGCGACGAGACTTGCGGGGCCGACGACATCGTCGAGCTCGCGAATGGCTGCATCTGCTGCACCGTGGCCGACGATTTCCTGCCGACCCTGACGCGGCTGCTCGACCGCCCGACGCCGCCCGACCACATCGTCATCGAGACTTCCGGGCTCGCTCTGCCGAAACCGCTGGTCCAGGCTTTCGCCTGGCCGGAGATCCGCACCCGCACGACGGTGGACGGGGTGGTCGCGGTGATCGACGCCGCGGCGCTCGCCGCCGGGCGCTTCGCCGACGATCCGGTCGCGATCGCGGCGCAACGCGCGGCCGACCCGGCGCTCGATCACGACAACCCGCTCGAAGAGGTGTTTTCCGACCAGCTCGCCTGCGCCGATCTGGTGATCCTGAACAAGGCCGACCTGCTCGGCGAAGCCGGCCTCGGGCGCTTGCGCGACGACCTCGGCGCGCGGCTGCGCCCCGGCGTGAAGCTGATCGCCGCGCGTCACGGCGAGGTGCCGCCGGTGGTCGCGCTCGGCCTCGCCGCGGCGGCCGAGGACGATCTCGCCGCGCGCTTCTCGGTGCACGAGCTGGAGGAGGGGCACGACCATGACGATTTCGACAGCTTCACCCTGAGCCTGCCGCCGGCGACCGAGCCCGACGGCTTCGCCCGCCGCCTCGCCGCGGTGATCCGCGAGCACGACGTGCTTCGGTCCAAAGGCTTCCTCGCGGTGCCCGGCCGCGAGCGGCGGCTCGTCGTGCAGGCGGTCGGCGACCGGGTGCAGGTTTATTTCGACCGCGCCTGGGCGCCCGAGGAGAGGCGCGCCAGCCGGCTGGTCGTGATCGGGCGCAAGGGCATCTCGCGCGCCGCGATTGCAACAGCCCTCGCCGCGCTGCCGGAGGGCTGAATGCACCTGCTGGCGACCGCCCCCGGCACCGTCGCCGACGGCTCGCACGCGGTCGATCTCGGCCAGAGCCCCGGCGACATCGTCGTGCTGTCGAGCGCCGACACCGAGATCGCGCTGCTGGCGGCGGCGCAGCGGCAGCGCCGCGCCGCCGATCCGGGCGCGCCATCCTTGCGGCTCGCGCCGATCCTGCGGCTGGCGCACCATTTTTCGGTCGACCTCTACATGGAAGCCGTCGCGCACGCACGGCTGGTGATCGCGCGGCTGCTGGGCGGCAGCGCCTATTGGCCGTATGGGGTCGAGCGGCTGGTCGAGACCTGCCGCCGCGCCGCCGTACCGCTGGCCTTGCTCCCCGGCGACGACCGGCCCGACCCTGAGCTGGTCGCGCAATCGACCCTCGCGGCCGATTCCGTGACGCGGTTGTGGCGTTATCTCGCCGAAGGCGGTCCGCGCAATGCGGAGAATTTTCTGCGCTACGCGGCGAGCCTGCTCGGCCACGGCGACCGGGGGACACACCAATGGGCCGAGCCGGCGCCGCTGCTGCGCGCCGGCCTTTATTGGCCGGGGCTGTCCTTGGCGAGCCTCGACGACATCGCCGGGAACTGGCGCGGCCAGTGCGCGACCGGCGGCGTCGTGCCGCTCGTCTTCTATCGGGCGCTGGTGCAATCCGGCAATACCGAGCCGGTCGATGCGCTGACCGAGGCGCTCGCGGCGCGGCGGCTGCGGCCGTTGCCGGTTTTCGTACACAGCCTCAAGGACCCCGAGGCGCGCGCGGTCCTCGCCGCGATGCTGGCCGAGCATCCGCCCGCGATCATCCTCAACGCCACCGGGTTTTCCGCGGCGACCGGCGGCAGCGATCCGCTGCGGGCCGATTGCCCGGTATTGCAGGTGGTGTTTTCCGGCGGCGACCGGGAGAGCTGGCACGCGGGAACCCGCGGGCTCGGGCCGCGCGACCTCGCGATGAACGTGGCATTGCCGGAGCTGGACGGGCGCATCCTGTCGCGCGCCGTCTCGTTCAAGGCGCCGCTCGGCCGCGACCCGGAGACCGAGGCCGACCTTGTCGGCTATCGCCCGGCGGCGGACCGCATCGCCTTTGTCGCCGATCTCGCGCGCAATTGGGCGCGGCTGCGCGCCAACCCGGCGGGCGAGCGGCGGGTGGCGGTCGTGCTCGCCAATTACCCGAACCGCGACGGCCGGATCGGCAACGGGGTCGGCCTCGACACGCCGGCTTCGGCGATTGCGGTCTTCCGCGCCCTGCGCCGGGCCGGCTACCGGCTCGGCGACATGCCCGACGACCCGGCGTCCCTGATGGAGCGGCTGCTGAGCGGCCCGAGCAATGCGCGGCCGCACGCGGCGGCGAGCGAGACGCTGTCCTTTGCCGAATATTCGGCCTTCTTCGCCGGTCTGCCGGCGGCGATGCAGCAGGCGGTAACCGCGCGCTGGGGCGCCGCCGAGCGCGACCCGTTCTTCCGCCCGGGGCGGCTCGATTGCGGGCATTTCGCGATACCGGGTTTTCGCACCGGCAATGTCGCGGTGCTGATCCAGCCGGCGCGCGGCTACAATCTCGACCCCAAATCGACCTATCACGACCCGGCGCTGGTGCCGCCGCATTCCTATCTCGCGGCTTATGCCTGGCTTGCCGATTCCTTCCGCGCCGATGCGGTCGTCGATCTCGGCAAGCACGGCACCCTCGAATGGCTGCCCGGGAAGGCGCTCGCGCTGTCCGCGGAGTGCTATCCCGAGGCGGCGCTCGGCGCGGTGCCGCATCTCTATCCGTTTATCGTCAACGACCCGGGCGAGGGCACCCAGGCCAAGCGGCGGGCGCAGGCCGTCATCGTCGATCACCTGACCCCGCCGCTGACCCGCGCCGGCAGCTACGGCGCGATGGCGGAACTGGAGCGGCTGATCGACGAATATTACGAGGCCGCGCTGGGCGACCCGCGGCGGCTCGCGCCGCTCGCGCGCGATATCCTCGAACGCACCCGCGCCGCCGAGCTCGAGGCGGATTGCGGCATCGACCCCGGTGACGAGCCGGCGCTCGCATTGCGCAAACTCGATGGCTTCCTGTGCGAGCTGAAGGAAATGCAGATCCGCGACGGGCTGCACGTCTTCGGCGAGAGCCCGGCCAGCGATTTGCTCGACGGGCTGCTGCTCGCCTTTGCCCGGCCGGGACGAGGCACCGCGCCGGAACAAGCCTCGCTGCTGCGCGCGCTCGCCGCCGATCTCGACCTCGGCGCCGACCCGCTGGCCCTCGACCTCGCCGAACCGTGGACCGGCCCGCGGCCCGAGGCGCTGACGTTACAAGTCCGGATACCCGTTCCCTTCGACTCGCACCCAAACCACCCCTTGCCCGGGCTTGTCCCGGCCATCCACGCCTCAAAACTCCGGACGACAGACATGGATGGCCGGGCCAAGCCCGGCCACGGGAACGGAGCATGTTCAGAGACCATGTGGCGCACCGCCGGCGACACGGTGGAGCGGTTGGAAGCGCTTGCGTTACGGCTGGTCTCGGGGAATGCCGCGCCGCAGCCGGGATGGCGCCGCACGCAAACCGTGCTCGACTGGGTCGAAGGCGTGCTCCGGCCGGCAGTCGAGGGCTGCGGCGCGGCGGAGATCGCCGGCCTCCTCGCCGGCCTCGACGGCCGGTTCGTCGCGCCGGGACCTTCCGGCGCGCCGAGCCGCGGCCGGCCCGAGGTGTTGCCGACCGGGCGCAATTTCTTCTCGGTCGATACCCGCGCGGTGCCGACCCCGGCGGCGTGGCAGCTCGGCTGGCAATCGGCCGCGCTGCTGCTTGAGCGACACGCGCAAGATTTCGGCGTCTACCCGGCACGGGTCGCGCTGTCGGCCTGGGGCACGGCCAACATGCGCACCGGCGGCGACGACATCGCGCAGGCGCTCGCCTTGATGGGGGTGCGCCCGGTCTGGGAGCCGGCCGGCGGCCGGGTGACCGGGTTCGAAATCTTGCCCGCCTCGGTGCTCGACCGGCCGCGGGTCGATGTGACGCTGCGCGTCTCCGGCTTCTTTCGCGACGCTTTCCCCGGCCTGATCGACCTCTTCGACAGCGCCGCCCGCGCGGTGGCCGCCTTGGACGAGCCGCCGGGCGTCAATCCGCTCGCCGCGCGCGTCGAGGCCGACCGGCGCGATCTGGAAACCGCCGGCGTCGCGCCCGACGACGCCGCGCGCCGGGCCGGGTACCGGGTGTTCGGGTCGCAGCCGGGGGCCTACGGGGCCGGGTTGCAGACCCCGATCGACGAAGGGCTGTGGACCAACGAAGCCGATCTGGCGCAGGCCTATCTCGGCTGGAGCCATTGGGCTTACGGCGCGGGCGCCGAGGGCGAGGCCGAGCGCGCCATGCTCGACCGCCGCCTTGCCGCCGCCGATGCCGTCCTGCACAACCAGGACAACCGCGAGCACGATCTGCTCGACAGCGACGATTACTACCAGTTCGAAGGCGGGCTTGCCCTTGCGGTGCGCCGGCTGTCGGGGCGGGTTCCGGCGGTCTATCACAACGACCATTCGCGCCCGGAGCGGCCGCGCATCCGCACCCTGCGCGAGGAGATCGGGCGCGTCCTGCGCGGCCGCGCGGCAAATCCGCGCTGGATCGCCGGCGTCATGCGGCACGGCTACAAGGGCGCCGCCGAGATCGCCGCCACGGTCGATTATCTCTTTGCCTTCGCCGCGACCGCGCGGGTCGTCGACGACGCGCATTTCGAGGCGCTGTACGACGCTTATCTCGGCGACGATGCGGTGCGCGGCTTCATGGCGGAGCACAATCCGGCGGCCTTGGTCGAGACCGCCCGGCGCTTCGCCGAGGCGATCGAGCGCGGCTTGTGGCGCCCCAAACGCAACAGCGCGCGCGAGGCGCTCGCGCAATGGAGCCGGGCATGACCGACCCGGCCCCGCCCGATCCTGCCCTGACGGAAGCGGAGCTGAATCGCGCGCATCGCGAGAAGATGGCGCGGCGCCAGGCGGCACGCGCCAAGGTGCTCGCCACCAAGACCGAGGAGCGCGGGCTGCTGATCGTCCATACCGGGGCCGGCAAGGGCAAATCGACCGCCGCCTTCGGCATGGTGCTGCGCTGCCTCGGGCACGGCATGCGCGTCGGCATCGTGCAATTCGTCAAGGGCGCGTGGCGGACCGGCGAGCGCGAGGTGTTGGCGCATTTCCCCGATCTCGTGACCTGCCGGGCGATGGGCGAAGGCTTCACCTGGGACACGCAGGACCGCGCGCGCGACATCGCCGCGGCCCAGGCCGCGTGGCAGGCGGCGCTGGCGATGATCGCCGACCCGTCCTATCGCCTGGTGCTGCTCGACGAGCTCAATATCGTGCTGCGCTACGATTACCTGCCGCTCGCGGAGGTGCTGGCCGCGCTCAAGGCCAAGCCGCGCGAGCTGCACCTCGTCGTTACCGGGCGCAATGCCCGCGCCGAGCTGATCGAGATGGCCGACCTGGTCACCGAGATGACCCTCGTCAAGCACCCGTTCCGCGCCGGGGTCAAGGCGCAGGCGGGCATCGAATTCTGATGGCCCGCGCCCTGATGCTGCAGGGGACGGGGTCGGACGTCGGCAAGTCTCTGCTGGTCGCCGGGCTGTGCCGCGCTTTTGCCGACCGCGGGTTGCGGGTGCGGCCGTTCAAGCCCCAGAACATGTCGAACAACGCCGCCGTTGCGCGCGACGGCGGCGAGATCGGCCGGGCGCAGGCGCTGCAGGCGCGCGCCTGCCGGGTCCCGCCGGTCAGCGATATGAACCCGGTATTGCTGAAGCCGCAGGGCGAGGCCATGGCGCAGATCGTGCTGCGCGGGCGCGTGCATGGCGCGGCCTCGGCGCGCGACTACCGCCGCCTCGCGCCGTCGCTGCTGCCCTCCGTCCTCGAATGCTTCGGCCGGCTCGCGGCGGAGGCCGATCTGGTCATCGTCGAGGGCGCCGGCAGCCCGGCGGAAATCAACCTGCGCGCCGGCGACATCGCCAATATGGGGTTCGCCGAGGCGGCGGATGTGCCCGTGGCGCTGGTCGGCGACATCGAGCGCGGCGGGGTCATCGCCCAGCTCGTCGGCACCGTGCAGCTGCTGCCGGGGCGCGAGCGCGAGCGGCTCGTCGGCACGATCGTCAACAAATTTCGCGGCGATCCGCGGCTATTCGACGGCGGTCTCGCCGCGATCGCCGAGCGCACCGGCCTGCCTTGTTTTGGCGTCGTCCCGTATTTCGCCGGTGCGGCATCGCTTCCGGCCGAGGATTCGATGGCGCTGATCGCGCCCGCCTGCCCTCACCCCCCCACCGAGGCGGGTGAGGGTCGCTCCGTTGCGGGGCAGATCCGGATTGCCGTGCCGCTGTTGCCGCACATCGCCAATTTCGACGATTTCGACCCGCTGCGCGCGGAACCGAGCGTCGAGCTGATCCTGGTCCGGCCGGGCCGGCCCATTCCGCGCGAGGTCGCCTTGATCGTGCTGCCCGGGTCGAAGGCGACCGGCGCCGATCTCGATTTCGTGCGCGCTCAGGGCTGGGACATCGACATCCTGGCGCATTGCCGGCAGGGCGGCCACGTGCTCGGCCTGTGCGGCGGGTACCAGATGCTGGGCCGGCGGATCGCCGATCCGCAGGGGATCGAGGGACCGCCGGGCGAGACGCCCGGGCTCCGGCTGTTGGATGTCGAGACCGTGCTCGGCGCCGAGAAATGCGTCGCGGAGGCGAGCGGCATCGAGCTGGCGAGCGGGCTGCCGGTGCGCGGCTACGAGATCCATCTCGGCAGCACGACCGGCGGCGGGCTCGCTCGGCCGATGCTGCGCCTCGGCGGGCGCGACGAGGGCTGCGTCAGCGCGGATGGCCGCGTCGCCGGCTGCTATGTGCACGGGCTGTTCGCGGCCGACGCGTTCCGCCGCGCCTTTCTCGGCCGGCTCGGCGCGGGCCCGAGCGAGCTTTCGTACGAGGAGATGATCGAGAGCACGCTCGACGCTTTCGCCGCGCATCTCGCATCCAGCCTCGATCTCGACCGGCTGCTTGCCGCTGCCCGCCCGCCCGATCTCAGAGCGGCAGCCTGACATGCGTCGCAAGCCAGGCCCCGATCAGCAGCCCGCCGCCGAGCTGGCAGGCGAGCGTATAGAGCCGCAGCGCGCGCACGATGTCGGCCGGTTCGGCGCGCGCCTTGCCGTCGCCGAGCCACGCATCGTTGACGAGCGCTCCGCCGTAATGCCGCGGTCCGGCGAGCGCGAGATCGAGCGCCCCCGCCATCGCCGCTTCCGGCCAGCCGGCATTCGGCGACCGGTGCCGGCGGCCGTCGCGCAGCATGATGCGCAATGCCGCGCCGGCTCGCGCTTCCGGCGCAAAGACGGCGGCCGCGGCGAGCAGCGCGCCGCTGATCGGCGCGGGGGCGAGATTCAGCAAGTCGTCGAGCCGCGCCGCCGCCCACCCGAAAACGCGGTATCGCGCCGAGCGGTGCCCGATCATGCTGTCCAGCGTGTTCGCCATCTTGTAGGCGAACAGGCCGGGCAGCCCGAGCAGCAGATACCAGAAGGCCGGAGCGACGACGCCGTCGCTGTAATTCTCGGCCAGGCTTTCGATCGCCGCCCGCGCGACGCCATGCGCGTCGAGACTGTCGGGGTCGCGCCCGACGATGTGGCGTACCGCGTCCCGCCCGGCCGCGAGCCCGCCGCCGGCGAGGCCGCTCGCGACGGCGGCGACGTGCTCGAAGAGGCTGCGCTGCGCGATCAGGATGCCGATCAGCACCGCCTCGACTGCCGTCCCCGCCGGCCCGGCCGCACGGCACAGCCGCGCGATGGCGAGCCCCAGCGCCGCCGAGCCCGCGACCAGCGCCACAACCGTGATGATGCCGCGCAGGCGGCGCGCCGCCGCGCTCCGCTTCGGCCGGTTGAGCTTGCGCTCGAAGGCGGACACCGCGCCGCCGGCCAGCGCCACCGGATGAGGGATTCTGCGGAACAAGGCCGGCATGTCGCCGAACACGGCATCGATCGCCAGCCCGGCGATCAGCAGCAGCAGCGGGTCCGGCGCGTGCAGCGGTATCAGCATGCCGCAGCCGCCATCCGCCGGCGAGGACGGGTATCATGAGCGAGACGGCGGTGCTGCTGTGCGGTCACGGCAGCCGCGACCCGGAGGCGGTGGCCGAGTTCGAGCGTTTTGCGGCCGCCTTGCGGCCGCGCCTGCCGGGATACGATTTCGCGGCGGGATATCTCGAATTCGCCCGTCCGACGATCCAGCAGGCCTTGCAGGCTCTCGCCGACCGCGGCGCGCGGCGCATTCTGGCCATTCCGGCAATGCTGTTCGCGGCGAGCCACGTCAAGAACGACCTGCCCTGGGAGGTCAACAGCTTCGCCGCCAGCAGGGCCGGGGTCGAGGTGCGGCTCGGCCGCGATCTCGGCATCGAGGCGAGGCTGCTCGAAGCCGCGGCGGCGCGCATCGCCGCGGTTGCGCCCGAGCGGCGCGACGAGAGTTTGCTGCTCGTCGTCGGGCGCGGCACCAACGACCCGGACGCCAACTCGAACATCGCCAAGCTCGCCCGCATGCTGTGGGAGGGGATGGGGTTCGGCTGGGCCGAGACCGCGTTCAGCGGCGTCGCCCATCCGCGGGTCGACGCCGCCCTGGCGCGTGCGGCGCGGCTCGGCTTCCGCCATATCGTCGTGTTTCCCTATTTCCTGTTCACCGGCGTCCTGGTCAAGCGCATCTACGCGCAGGCCGACGCGGTCGCCGCTTCGTTCCCCGCGCTGGAACTCGTCAAGGCGTCGTATCTGTCGGATCATTCGGCGGTGCTCGACGCCTTTTGCGAGCGCGTCGCCGAGCTGGTCGAAGGCGACCCGGCGATGAATTGCCAGCTCTGTAAATACCGCACGCAAATCGTCGGCTACGAGGCTGATGCCGGGGCCGCGCAGCAAGGGCACCATCATCATGTGCGCGGGGTCGGGAGCGATACCGGACCGGGCCACGCGCATCGCCACGATCACGATCACCATCACCACGATCACCCGCACACGCATGATTGAGCGCGAGGATCGCTGCTGTTCGATTCTTACCTGATCGTGGATTGGAGCGCGGCGAACCAGCCGAGGATCGGCCGCGACAGCATCTGGGTGTGCGAGCTCGGTCCGGCCGGCGAAAGGCTGGACAACCCGCCGACGCGCTGCGCCGCCAAAGCCATGCTGCGCGACCGGCTGGAAACCGCGCTGCGAGCCGGCGGCCGCACCCTGCTGGGCTTCGATTTCCCGTTCGGTTATCCCGCCGGCTTCGCCGCGCGGCTCGGGCTTTCCGGCCAGCCCTGGCGCGCGGTGTGGGACGAGATCGCGGCATTGCTGGCCGATGACGCGCAGAACCGCAACAACCGCTTTGAGGTCGCGGAGACCTTCAACCGCCGCGCTTCGGGAGGCCGGTTCCCGTTTTGGGGATGCCCGGCCGGCGCGCAGCGCGCCTGTCTCGGCCCCCGCCACCATCGCCGGCATCTTGGCAGCGGGTTGGCCGAGCGCCGGCTGATCGACGAGCGGATGGTCGGCGCGCAGCCTTGCTGGAAGCTGCTCGGCGCGGGCTCGGTCGGCGGGCAGGCCCTGACCGGCATCCCCGTCGTGCGCGCCCTGCGCGACGATCCGTGCTGGCGGGAAACGGCGCGGGTCTGGCCGTTCGAGACCGGGTTGCGGCCGCCGGACGAGGCAAGGATCGTCTTCGCCGAGGTGTACCCCTCGCTGTGGCCGGTGACGCCGGGGCCAGGCGAGCCCAAGGACGCGGCGCAGGTGCGCGAGGTCGCACGCTTCTTCGCGGCGCGCGATCGCGCCGGCGAGCTTGCCGGGCTGTTCGGCGGCGACCCTTCCCTGAGCGCCGAGCAGCGCCGCCGCGTCGAGACCGAGGAGGCGTGGACCTTGGGGGTGATCGGCGCGCACCGCCGGCAGCGCGCCGCGCCGCCCTCGCCGCCGATAGCCACCGTGTCTCGCCGCCCTCGGCCTGGCGGAAGCGGCGCAGATCGGCCGGATTATCTGCGCGATCCGGCCGAGATCTACCGCCGCTCGTTTGCGACGGTCCGGGCCGAGGCGGATCTGACCCGCTTCCCGGCCTCCTTGCGCCCGCTCGCTTTGCGTCTGGCGCATGCGGCCGGGGATGTCGGCATCCTCCCCGATCTCGCCTGGTCGCACGGCGCGGTTGCGGCCGGGCGGAAAGCGCTGGCGGCCGGCGGTGCGGTCCTGGTCGACAGCACGATGGTCGCGGCCGGCATCCAGCGCGAGCGCCTGCCGGCCGATAACGCGATCGTCTGCACCTTGCGCGATCCCGAGGTGCCGCAACGCGCCCGGGCGCTTCGAACCACCCGGTCGGCCGCTGCCGTCGAGTTGTGGCGGCCCCATCTCGCCGGCGGGGTCGTCGCGATCGGCAACGCGCCGACGGCGCTGTTCCGGCTGCTCGAATTGCTCGAAGCGGGCGCCCCGCCGCCGGCGCTGATCCTCGGTTTTCCGGTCGGATTCGTCGGCGCCGCCGAGGCCAAGGCGGCGCTCGCCAGATCGCGGTCCGTCGCGCCCTATATCGTCCTGCACGGGCGGCGCGGAGGCAGCGCGCTGGCGGCCGCCGCGGTCAATGCCCTGATCGCCGGAGGGGGCCGGTGAGGCGCTGGCTTGCGGTGGTCGGGATCGGCGAGGACGGCCTGCCGGGGCTGAGCCCGGCCGCCCGCCACCTGGTGGAAACGGCCGAGTTGCTGATCGGCGGCGAGCGGCATTTGGCGCTGGTGCCGCCGGGCGGGGCCGAGCGGCTGCCCTGGGCGAGCCCGCTCGGCGACACGATCGCCGCCATAGCAGCTTGGCGCGGCCGCCGGGTGACGGTGCTGGCGAGCGGCGACCCGCTATGGTACGGGGTCGCGGCGACGCTGTGCCGGCGCTTCCCGCCCGAGGAGATGACGATCCTGCCGCAACCGAGCGCGTTCAGCCTTGCCGCCGCCCGGCTCGCCTGGCCGCTGGCGGAATGCGCGGCCATCACCCTGCACGCACGGCCTCTCGACAGCCTGCGGCTGCATGTGGCGCCGCGGCGCCGCATCCTGGCCCTCTCCAATGACGGCGAGACGCCGGCTGCTGCGGCGGCTCTGCTGAACCAACTCGGCTGGGGTCCGAGCCCGATTACCGCCTTCGAGCATTTGGGCGGGCCGCGCGAGGCGGTGCTGTGCGACACCGCAGCGGCATGGGGCAATCGCCGGGTCGCCGACCTGAATACCATCGCGATCGAGTGCCGTCCCGGTCCCGCCGCTCGCGCCTATTCGCGGCTGGCCGGGCTGCCCGACGACGCGTTCGAGCATGACGGTCAATTGACCAAACGCGAGGTGCGGGCCGCCACGCTGGCCGCTCTGGCCCCGCTGCCAGGCGACACCTTGTGGGACATCGGCGCCGGCAGCGGATCGATCGCGATCGAATGGCTGCGCGCCGGCGAGGGCTGTTCGGCGATTGCGGTCGAGCGCGACGCGTCGCGAGCGGCCGCGATCGCGCGCAATGCCGCCGCGCTCGGCGCCCCCGGATTGCGCATCGTGACCGGGGCGGCGCCGGCCGCGCTCGCCGGATTGCCGCCGCCCGACGCTGTGTTCGTCGGCGGCGGTCTCGATCGCGAGATGCTCGGCATCGGCTGGGCGGCGTTGCGGCCGCGCGGCCGCCTCGTCGCCAACGCGGTCACGACCGAGACGGAGCAGGTTTTGCTCGCGTGGCAAGCCGCCGAGGGCGGCGCGCTCAGCCGGATCGCGGTCAGCCGCGCCGAGCCGCTCGGCGAGCACCAGGCATGGCGGCCCTTGCTGACGGTAACCCAACTCGCCGCGGCCAAGCCCGGCTGAGATGCCGATCGCGGAGAGTCGGCGAAGCGGCCTCCGGTCCTCCGCCCTGCTATGCGTGCTGTGCCTCGGGCTCTACTTGCCCGGGCTGACGACGATCCCGCCGCTCGATCGCGACGAGGCGCGCTTTGCCCAGGCGACGCGGCAGATGCTGCAGACCGGCGACTTTCTCCGCATCCGCTTCCAGGACGAGGCGCGCAACAAGAAGCCGGCCGGGATCTACTGGCTGCAGGCGGCGTCGGTGGCGGTCTTCAGCACCGCCGACAGCACCGCGATGTGGCCCTATCGGCTGCCGTCGCTGCTCGGCGCGATCGGCGCCGTGCTGCTGACCTTCGCGTTCGGCCGGGCGCTGTTGCGCGCCGGCCCCGAGCCTGCGGCGGCGCAGCGCATTGCGGGGCTTGCCGCGGTGCTGCTGGCGAGCGCCTTTGGGCTGGTCGCCGAGGCGCATATCGCGAAGACCGATGCGATGCTGCTCGCGGCCGTCGTGGCCGGTCAGGGAGCGCTGGGGCTCGCCTATGTGCGGGGCCGGGCGGGGGCGCATGTGCCGGCGTCGGTCGCTCTCGCCTTCTGGGTTGCCGAGGCCGTAGCGGTGCTCCTGAAGGGTCCGGTCGCCCCGGCCCTGGCCCTGCTCACCGCCGCCGTGCTGTCGATCGCCGACCGCGACATGCGCTGGCTGCGCAACTTGCGTCCGCTCGCCGGGCTGGCGCTCGCGGCATTGCTGATCGCGCCCTGGGTTGTGGCGCTGCAGATGGCGAGCGAAGGACATTTCCTCGGCGAGTCGCTGCGGGAGGACCTGCTGGCGAAGCTGCTCGGCCCGCAGGAAGCGCATGGCGCGCCGCCCTTCTATTACCTGCTGCTGTGTTTCGCGACGTTCTGGCCGGGGTCGGTGCTGATCGTTCCGGCAATCGCGCGCGCATGGGGCCGCCACGATATGCCGGTCGAGCGCTTCCTGCTGGCCTGGATCGTTCCGGCCTGGATTTTCCTCGAACTGGTGCCGACCAAATTGCCGCATTACGCCCTGCCGCTCTACCCGGCCTTGGCCCTGCTCGCCGGGAGCGCCTTGGCGCAGGGCTGGGAGACCGGCCGCAATTCCTGGATCGGGCTGCTCGATATCGCGGCCCGAGTGCTGTGGGCGATCGTCACGCTCGTGCTCGCGGCCGCGCTGATCGTCCTGCCGCTGCGGTTCGGGAACCTCCTGCCGCCCGGCGCTGTGGTGGGCGCGCTGGCACTCGTCGGGCTCGGCGCCGCGCTGCTGAGAGTGCGGGGGCGGCCGGTCGCGAGCGGCGGGCTGCTCGCGGGATTGTCGCTCGTGCTGGCGGCGAGTGCGGGATTGTCGGTGTTGCCGGGGCTCGACCGGCTATGGCTCAGCCGCTCGGTTGCGGCGATGGTGGCGCGCAATCCGCCGCCGAGGAGTATGCCGGTCGTGGCGGTCGGCTACAGCGAGCCGAGCCTCGTCTTCCTGCTCGGCGGCACGGTGCGGCTGCTGTCGCCCCCGGCGGCCGCCGAGGCCTTGGCCGAAGGAGGCGACGCGCTGGTCGCCGGTCGCGAGGAGGCGATGTTCCGGCAGGCGCTCGCCGCTCGCGGCCTCGTTGCCAAATCGCTCGACCGGGTGCCCGGCACCGACTACTCGAACGGCCAGCGGATGGTGCTGACCCTTTATGCCGTGGAGCCGGGGTGAGCCGGCCGCCGCCGCGGGGCTGCCTCTACGGCCTCGGCGTCGGCCCGGGCGACCCCGAATTGCTGACGCTGAAGGCGCTGCGGCTGCTGCGCGCCGCGCCGGTCGTCGCCTACCCCGCGCCGGAGGAGGGCGAGAGCTTTGCGCGCCGTATCGTGGCGCAGTGGCTGCGCGCTCAGCAGCACGAGATTGCGCTCAGATTTCCGATGCGCCCCGGTCCTCCGCCGGCGTCGAGCTATGAGCGCGCCGCCGCGGCGCTCGAGGCGCCGCTCGCGGAGGGAAGCGACGTGGCCTTGCTGTGCCAGGGCGACCCGCTGTTCTACGGCAGCTTTATCGGGATCTTCGCTCGGCTTTCGGGCGGCTACCGGGTCGAGATCGTGCCCGGCGTCTCGTCCCTGACCGCTTGCGCTGGGCGGGCCGGCCATCCCCTCGCGTCCGGCGACGAGGTGTTGTCGGTCATTCCGGCGACGCTTGAGGAAGACGAGCTGGCGCGGCGGATCGCGGCGGCGGACAGCGCGGCGATCGTCAAGCTCGGCCGACATTTCGCGAAATTGCGGCGCGTGTTGCAGCGGCTCTCGCTGCTCGACGCCACGCTCTATGTCGAGCGCGCCACCTTGGCCGCCGAGCGCGTCCTTCCGATCGCCGAGGTCGCTCCCGAAAGCGTGCCCTATTTCGCGATGGCGCTGCTGCGCCGCGGCCCGGCGCCGCGATGAGGGCGCCGACGCCCGACGGGGTCGCCATCATCGTGCTCGGGCCGAGTGCGGCCGAGCTTGGCTACCGGTTGCGGCAGGCTCTGCCCGGCGCTCGGCTGCACGGTCCCGCGCGACACGCCGGCGATTGGGACGAGCGTTATGAACAGGCGAGCGAGTGCATCGCGCGCCTGTTCGCCGAGCGGCGGCCGATCCTCGGGATCTGCGCCAGCGGCATTCTGATCCGCAGTGTGGCGCCGCTGCTCTGCGACAAACGGGCCGAGCCGCCGGTCGTCGCGCTGGCCGAGGACGGGTCGGCGGCGGTGCCGCTGCTCGGCGGGCATCACGGCGGCAACGCGCTGGCGCGAGCCGTCGCCGCGCTGCTGGGCGGGGTCGCCGCGATCACGACGGCCGGCGATCTGCGTCTCGGCCTCGCGCTGGAGGAGCCGCCCCGCGGCTGGCGCATTGCCGACCCGAGCCAGGTGAAGCCGGTGACCGCGGCGCTGCTGGGCGGCCGGCCGGTAGCGCTGACCGAGGAGGTCGGGGGCGGCGAGTGGCTGCATGCCGCGGCGCTCCGCTGGGCCGCGCCGCCGCAAGCCGCCGGGAGCTGTCCCGAGATCGTCGTGACCGACCGAGCCCTGGCCGCCGCGGACGGGAGACTCGTCTTTCACCCGCCGGTGCTGGCGCTCGGGATCGGCTGCGAGCGCGGCTGCCCGGCCGAGGAGATCGCGGAGCTCGCGGCGCAGACGCTCGCCGATTCCGGGTTGTCGCCCGCTGCGGTGGCCGCAATCGTCTCGATCGAGCTGAAGCTCGCCGAACCCGGCATCCACCAGATGGCTCGGCAGCTCGGGGTGCCGGCGCGGTTCTTTTCGGCCGCGCGGCTGCTCGATGAGACGCCGCGGCTGACGACGCGCTCCGAAGCGGTGTTCCGCGCCACCGGCTGCTGGGGGGTGGCCGAGGGCGCGGCGCTCGCCGCCGCAGGGCCGGGGGGTGCGCTGGTCGTCGGCAAGCGGGTGTCGCGGCGCGCGACCTGCGCCGTCGCCCGTGCGGCCCGGCCGATCGAGCCCGAGGCGATCGGCCGGGGCCGCGGCAGCCTCGCCGTCATCGGCATCGGGCCGGGCGCCGCGGAATGGCGCACCCCGGAGGCGAGCGCCGCCCTGGCGCAGGCGAGCGATGTCGTCGGCTACCGCCTCTATCTCGACCTGCTCGGGTCGGTGATCGCCGGGAAAGCGCGGCATGACGGCGCGCTCGGCGCCGAGGAGGCGCGCGTGCGGCAGGCGCTCGACCTCGCCGCCACCGGAAGGCAGGTGGCGCTGGTCTCCTCCGGCGATGCCGGGATCTACGGCCTCGCGGCGCTGGTGTTCGAGATGCTGGACCGCGGCGGCGCGCCCGGCTGGGATGCGATCGAACTGCGGGTCTGCCCGGGGGTCAGCGCGATGCAGGCGGCGGCCGCCCGCGCGGGGGCGCCGCTCGGCCACGATTTCTGCGCGATTTCGCTGTCCGACCTGATGACGCCGTGGGAGGCGATCCGCGGCCGGCTCGAAGCGGCCGCTGCGGCCGATTTCGTCCTCGCGCTGTACAACCCGCGCTCCGCGCGCCGGGCGGCTCGGCTGAGCGAGGCCGCAGCGATCCTGCTGCGCCATCGTCCGCCGCAGACGCCTGTCCTGATCGCCCGCAACCTCGGCCGCGACGGCGAGCGCAGCCAGATCATCGAGCTGCGCCAGCTTGCGGCCGCGCCGGTCGACATGCTGACCTTGGTCCTGGTCGGGAGCCGCGGCACCCGCCGCGTCGCCGGCGAGCGAACCTGGCTTTATACGCCGCGCGGCTATTTCCCGTCGGCTCCGGGATGATCGTGCATTTCATCGGGGCGGGGCCGGGCGCGCCCGACCTGATTACCGTGCGCGGTCTGCGCCTGATCGAGCGCTGCCCGGTCTGCCTTTATGCCGGCTCGCTGGTTCCGGCCGAGATCGTCGCGGCGGCGCCGGCCGGGGCGGTGGTCGTCGACACGGCGCCGCTGACCCTCGACGAGATCGTCGCCCATATGGCGGCCGCCTATCGCAAGGGACAGGAGGTGGCCCGGCTGCATTCGGGCGACCCGTCGCTCTACGGCGCAATCGCCGAGCAGATGCGCCGGCTGGCGGCGCTCGGCATCCCGTTCGACGTGACCCCCGGCGTGCCGTCCTTCGCGGCCGCAGCGGCGGCGCTGCGGCGCGAGCTGACGCTCCCGGAAGTGGCGCAGACCGTCATCCTGACGCGCACCGCGACGCGCTCCTCGGCGATGCCCGAGGGGGAGAGCCTGGAACGCCTGGCTGCGAGCCGCGCCACGCTCGCGATCCATCTGTCCATCGCCAACCTGGCGCGGGTCGTGCGGGCGCTCGCCCCGCAATACGGCGCGTCCTGCCCGGCGATCGTCGCCTATCGCGTCAGCTGGCCCGACGAGCGGATCGTCGAGGGCACGCTCGGCGACATCCGCGCCAAGGTCAAAGCGGCCGGGATAACCCGCACCGCGCTGATCCTGGTCGGCCCCGCCCTCGCCGGCGAGGCGGCCCCGGACAGCCGGCTCTACGCCGCCGACCACCACCACCTGCTGCGCCCGCGGCAATCCAGGGCGTGACCGAGATCCGGGATGTGGCCTCGAAGCGCCACCACGGCGCAGATGCTACTTATCTCGGCAGGTACTTACCATGCCCGGTTGCCCCCGACAACGGGAGGCGACGGTGTAGGTAGGGCGCGTCCCGTGCGCATCGCCTATAAAATTGTCATAATCGCATCGTACCCTCCGCAGTTTCAAAAGACTGTCGCATGTTACGGCTGAGGAGGGTGCATGTCGGAGATCGCAATACGGAAGTCGCGCGGGGCGGCGCGGGGGAAGCCGTTCGCGAAGGGGCGGTCGGGCAATCCGCAGGGGCGGGCAGAGGGGTCGCGCAACCGGGCGAGCCTCGCAACCGAGGCCTTGCTCGACGGCGAGGCGGACCGGCTGACGCGCCGCGCGGTCGAGCTGGCCCTCGACGGCGACCCGACGGCCTTGAAGCTGTGCCTCGAACGCCTCCTCGCGCCGCGGCGCGAGCGCGTCGTGCGCTTCGCCTTGCCGCCGATCGACAGCGCCTCCGACATCGCCCGCGCGATGGGCGCGGTCACCGCCGCCGTCGCGGAAGGGGCGCTGACCCCCGGCGAGGGCGGCGTCATGGCGCAGATCGTCGACACCTTTGTCCGGGCGATCGACACCAGCGATTTCGACCGGCGGCTGCAAGCGATGGAAGCGTATGCCGCGACTTCGTGACCTCCGGCTCGCCCGGCTCGGCTGCGGCCCTCTGAAGGCCGAAACGGCGGCGCGCTGGCAGCGCGCGACGGCGCAGGCGCGCGCCGCTGCCGCCCGCGCGCTGCGCCGCTGCCTCGCGCATTTGGGCTTCGAGCCGAAAACGGGGGCGCTGGCGCGGTTCTGCCAGGCGGGCGCGGCGGAAGCGCCGGATGTGCCGGAGCTCCCGGCGCCAAGAGAACCGCCCGGGCCGAGCCGGGCGGGCGAGGGCGACGCCTGGACCGCAAACGCCGCGGCGACGCTCGAAGCGCGCCTGCTCGACATGGCGCAGCGCTACCGCGACGGTCTCGAGATCGACTTGGCCGCGGCCTCGCCGGCCGAGGCGCTCGCCTGGTGCATCGCGCAGCTGTCGCCCGACCTGCCGGGCGAGCCGCCGGCCGAGGGCGCGCGCTCGGCCGAGGCGGAGGACTCGCCGGTCTCGCGAGTTTTTGCTGCTGATTTGCTGCAGAAGCAGCAAAATGAGCCGCGCTGACCCGGCGCCGGGGCGACGCGCCGCGGCCGCGACCGGTCGGCCGGGCCCACAGCGAGAGGGGCCGCAACGGGGGAGGAGCATGGCCGTGAGGCTGCGGATCGCCGACCAGAAGGAATTCGCGGCGGGGGCGATCTTCGCGGCGATCGGTCTGGCCGGCTCGGTCTTGTCGACCGATTACCGGCTCGGCAGCGCGACCCATATGGGGCCGGGCTACTTCCCGCTCTGCCTGTCGCTATTGCTGGCCGCGCTCGGGATCGCCGCGGCGGCGCGGGCCGTGACGGTGCGCAGCGCCGAGCCGATCGGGCATTGGCCGGTCCTGCCGCTGCTGTTCGTGTCGGCCGGGGTCGTCGCCTTCGGCGTGCTGATCGACCGGAAGGGGATGGCGCTCGCCACCCTCGTTCTGATCCTGCTGGCCTGCTACGCGCGGCTGCGCCGCCGTCCGGCCGAAGTCGCGGCGATCGCCGCCGCGCTGATCGCGCTGACGGTCGGGCTGTTCATCTACGGCCTCGGCATGCCCTTCTACCTGTACCGATGAGCGGCGCCGCCGCCCGCCCCCGCTGACCCCGGCAGCCGAGCCGGTCGATGTCGCAGCTGTTCGACAATCTCGCGATGGGGTTCGGGGTCGCGCTGACCCTGAAGAACTTTCTCTATTGCCTGCTCGGCGCGACCTTGGGGACATTGGTCGGCGTATTGCCCGGGCTCGGGCCGGTGACGACGATCGCGATGCTGTTGCCGATCACCTTCAAGATCTCGCCGGTCGCCTCGCTGATCATGCTGTCGGGCATCTATTACGGCGCCCACCATGCCGGCTCGACGACGGCGATCATGCTGAACATGCCGGGCGAGCCGACCTCGGTCGTGATCTGCCTCGACGGCCACCCGATGGCGCGCCAGGGGCGAGCCGGCGCGGCGTTGTGCATCTCGGCGCTGGGCTCGTTCTTCGCCGGCTGCGTCAGCGTCATCATCATCGCGCTGTTCTCGCCGCCGCTGGCCGATGCGGCGCTGCTGTTCGGGGCGCCCGAATACGCTTCGATGATCGTCATGGCATTGGTGACCGCTTCCGTATTGTCGAGCGCCTCGCTGCTGACGACGATCGCGATGGCGGTGCTCGGCGTGCTGATCGGCACGGTCGGGACCGACGTCAATTCCGGGGTCGTGCGTTTCAGCTTCGGCGCCTCCGCCTTGGCGGACGGGGTCAATTTCGTCGCGGTCGCGGTCGGCCTCTTCGCCTTTGCCGAGGTGATCCTGCATCTGGGCGCGCTCGACCAGCGGGCGCGCATCGCCTCGCGGGTGCGCGGCCTGCTGCCGACCCGCGCCGATCTGCGCGCCGCCTGGAAGGCGATCCTGCGCGGCACGGCGGTCGGCGCCGGGTTCGGCATCCTGCCCGGCACCGGGCCGCTGATCAGCTCCTTTGCGGCCTACGCGCTGGAAAAGCAGCTCGCCGCCGACCCGTCGCGCTTCGGCAATGGCGCGATCGAGGGCGTCGCCGGCCCGGAATCGGCCAACAACGCCGCCGCCTTGACCCATTTCATCCCGATGCTGACCCTCGGCATCCCGGCCGGTGCGGCGATGGCATTGATGCTCGGCGCCTTGATGATCCAGGGCATTGCGCCGGGGCCGCAGGTCATGACGCAGCACCCCGACCTGTTCTGGGGCGTCGTCGCCAGCATGTGGATCGGCAATATGATGCTGCTGGTGCTGAACCTGCCCTTGGTCGGGGTGTGGGTGAAGCTGCTCGCGATCCCGTACCGGTTTCTCTACCCGACGATCCTCGTGTTCTGCTGCATCGGCGTGTACAGCGTGTCGAACTCGGCCTTCGACGTGTTCCTCGCCGCCGGTTTCGGCGTGATCGGCTACGTCTTCAAGCGGCTGAACTGCGCCCCGGCGCCGCTGATCCTCGGCCTCGTCCTCGGCCCCGTGCTGGAGGAGAATTTGCGCCGCTCATTGTTGATCTCGCGCGGCGACCCCAGCGTCTTCCTCACCCGCCCGATCAGCCTCGCAATGCTGGTACTAGCGGTGCTGTTCGTCGTCGTGTTCTCGCTGCCCGCCCTGAAGCGCCGCCGCGAGACGGCGCTCGCCGCCGAAGCCGTCGCCGGCTCCGAATGAGGCCGGCGGTTTGCGATTGCGCGTCACCGCGCGGGTAACAGCGTCACCCCGAGGAGCTGCGATGGAGATGGATTTGGATCTCGCCTGGGCGGGGGCGGTCGAGCTAATGGAGCTTTACCGCAGCAAAAGCGCGTCGCCGGTCGAGGTCGCCGAGGCGGTCCTGGCGCGGATCGAGGCGCTGGAGCCCAAGCTCAACGCCTTCGTGCTGGTCGATCGCGACGGAGCGCTCGAGGCGGCGCGCGGTTCCGAGCGGCGCTGGATGCGCGGCGAGCCGGTCGGCCGGCTCGACGGCGTGCCGGTGACGATCAAGGACCTGGTGCTGATGCGCGGCTTCCCGACCCGGCGCGGCTCGCAGCTGGTCGATCCGCAACAGGATTGGTCCGAGGATGCGCCGGCGACGGCGCGGCTGCGCGAGGCCGGCGCGGTCCTCCTGGGCAAGACCACGACCCCCGAATTCGGCTGGAAGGCGCTCGGCGACAGCCCGCTGACCGGGATCACCCGCAACCCATGGAGGCTCGACCGCACGCCGGGCGGCAGCAGCGCCGGCGCCGCGGCGGCCGCCGCCGCCGGGCTCGGGCCCTTGCATCTCGGCAGTGACGGCGCCGGCTCGATCCGCATCCCGGCGTCATTCAGCGGCATCTTCGGCATCAAGCCGAGTTTCGGCCGAGTGCCCGCCTACCCGCCTTCGCCGATGGGGCTGCTGTCGCATATCGGGCCGATGACGCGCAGTGTCGCGGACGCGGCGCTGATGCTGACCGTGCTCGCCGAGCCGGACGACCGCGACCCCTATGCGCTGCCGCCCGAGGGGCGCGACTACCGCGAGGGTCTCGAGGGCGGCGTGCGCGGCTGGCGGGTCGCCTACAGCCCCGATCTCGGCCATGCCCGCGTCGACCCGGAGATCGCGGCGGCGGCGGCGCAGGCGGCAAGGCAGTTCGAGGCGCTGGGGGCGCAGGTCGAGGACGTCGGCGAGATCTTCCCGTCGCCGCGCGAGGCGCTGTTTACGCTGTGGGCGGTGGGGGCGGCGCGCATCGTCGCCGGCTTGCCGCCGCAGCGCCGCCACCTGCTCGATCCGGGCTTCGTCGCGACCGCCGCGGCGGGCGAGCGCATCTCCGGCGCCGATTATCTCGCCGCCGACCTCGCGCGCACCGCATTGGCCCAGCGCATGGCCGAATTTCACCGCCGTTACGACCTGCTGCTGACGCCGATGATGCCGGTCCCGGCATTGCCGGTCGCGCAGGACCTGAACGACCCGGCGACCGAGCGGCACTGGATCGACTGGTCGCCCTTCAGCTACCCGTTCAACCTGACGCGCCAGCCGGCCGCCACGATCCCGTGCGGCGTGACCGAAGCGGGGTTGCCGATCGGCTTGCAGATCGTCGGCCCGCTCTACGCCGACGACCGCGTGCTGCGCGCGGCCCGCGCCTTCGAGACGGTTCGCCCGGTGCCGCGTGCGCCGATCTGACCGTGGGGGTCGGCCGCGGTACGCTGTTTCTCGTCGTCGGTCCGAGCGGCGCCGGCAAGGACACGCTGATCGCGGCGGCGCGGCAGCGGCTTCCGGGCGAGGCCTACCTGTTCGCCCGCCGGGTCGTCACCCGGCCGGCCGAGGTCGGCGCGGAGGCGCACGAGCCCGCAACGGCGGCCGAGTTTGCCGCGCTGGCGCAGGCCGGCGGCTTTGCGTTGCGCTGGTCGGCGCACGGGCTTTGCTACGGCATCCGCACCGACATTGCCGAGGCATTGGCGGCCGGCCGCCACGTCGTCGCCAATGTGTCGCGCCA
>Ga0213875_10000527_pt1 | contig 31621 bp, 32 predicted proteins | sample BarmaccomBMRX_R8_FD_160105 | JGI IMG/M metagenome (GOLD analysis project Ga0213875, IMG submission 160105) | Root-associated microbial communities from Barbacenia macrantha in rupestrian grasslands, the National Park of Serra do Cipo, Brazil - RX_R8 | ecosystem: Host-associated > Plants > Roots...
TCGGCGCCAGTCGGCGAACATTCAGATCCATGACCTCCTCCAATGGCACCGCAGCGGCACTCGCGCGCTTGCGATAACCCGGCTGCCCTGACCCCGGCGTCACGCCAGGGCAGCAAGGCACAATTGCGGGGTTATACGGCGAACTCCGCCGCCGGCTCGTCGCCGGGTCCGGTAACGAGCTCGAGCTGGCCAACGGTTTCGCGCCCGAACAGCAGCGGGACGCAGGCGCCGATCGCCAGAACGACCGCGATCCAGCCGAAAAAGACCACCGCAGAACCGGTATAGGGCTCGAGAATGTAGGGGGTCAGAATGCCGGAAAAGATCCGCCCGGTGGCCTCGCCGAAGAAGTGCCCGCGTCCCCGCAACTCGGTCGGAAACTGCTCCGACAGATAGACCCGTACCGCGGGAAAGGAGGACAGCACCGTCAGCCCCGTGATCACCGCACCGGCGGTCATCGCCACGGTCGCGAGCGAGCCCAATAAATGGGCGGACCCCATCAGCGCGAGCCCGGGAACCGCCCCGGCGAGGCAGTAGGTGATGGTCCAGCGGCGGCCGATGATCTCCATGATGAACCCGGTGAAGAATTTGCCCGGGATCGTCACCACGAACAGCAAGGCGGCAAGCCCGAACCCCGCGCTGACCGCGGCGCCCTGATCCACCAGTGCCTTAGGCAGCAGGATCGCGGAACAATAATAGGCGGTTGTCGCCGAGGCGTACAACACGATGCCGACGGTGGTGCGGCCGCATTGGCCGGGCGCGGAACAGCGCCGAAAACGGCGGCAATGCCTCTCGCGCGATCGCCAGGTTGGGTCCGAGTTCGGCGACCGTCAGCATCGGCACGCGATTGCCGCAGCGGGCGATCATCCGATTGACCGTCTCTACCGCTGCCCGCGGATTGCCCGCCCGCAAATACCACCGGGCGCTTTCGGGCAGGCCGAAATGCACCAACAGCGGCACGACCCCGAGCGCCAGTCCCCCCGGCAATGCGATCAGCCGGAAGCCGTCCGGGTTGCCGGCGAGCAGGAAACCGACAAACGGCAGCACCGTAAAGGCACTGGCGAGCATGACTTCGAAGATGGCGCCATAGGTGCGACGGTGCTGCTTCGGCATCAGCTCGGCGGCGATCGGGAACGGCGCCGAAATCGCAAAACCCAGGCCGATGCCGGTCAGCACGCGGATGACGATCAGCTGGGTCCCGCTCTGCGCCAGCGGGATCAGCAGCGTGAACCCCGTGCTGATGACGATCCCGATCTGCATCACGGTCTTGCGGCTGATGCGGTCGGACATCCCTGCGGCGATGAAGCCGCCGAGCGCAACCAGGATGGTCGGCGCCACCGCCAGCCAACGGATCTGCTCGCTGGTCAGCTGCAGCGGTTCCTTGGCCAGGACCAGCAGCGAGCCGCCGAGCGCCAGATCGTAGCCTTCGACAAAGCCGACCGTGCCGAGCACCAGAATCAGCACCACGTGGTAGGCGCTGAACGGGATGCTGTCGAGCTTGCGGCCAAGCACGAAACTTGCCGAGGCGGTGGACGGGCTCCTTGCTGCGCTGATCGCCATGACGCTGCTCCCTGAGTGCCGGCCCTTTTTCGGCCTGGTATTGCTTGCAAGACGCGCCGCCCGGGAGCGGCGGCGCGCCTCGCCGGGCATCGGGTCCGTCCCAGGCCCGATACGGCAAATCGTCGCCGCCGCATGCAGCGCCCGTCAAGCGCTAATCCGACCGGCCGGCCTGCCCCGTACCAGCAATCCCCTTAGCGCGAGCCCGGCGTTGTCGGGCGTTCGCCAAGGCCGGGTGCTCGCGCGTTCGGCGGCAGGTCGGCTCAACGCGGCCCGTAATAATAGGCCGGTGCGTAATAGCCGAACGGGTAATAGGGCGGTGCGTAATAGCCGGGCGGGTAATAGGGCGGCGGGTAATAGCCGTAGGGGTAGGGCGGCACCCCCGTCAGCGCCCGCACCGGGGCGGTGACGATGGTCGCGGCGGTACCGACGACGACGGCCACCGCACAAAACGGCCAGAACAGCGGAGACGGCGGGCACGGCCGATAATACTGCGCCGCGGCGGTCGAGAGCGGCAGCGCGGCAAGACCGGCCGCGAATACGGCGGCGATGGTCATTCGGCGATTGCGCATCGAGGTCTCCCGGTTTCGACGAGACCGGTCAAGGATCGGCCAACTCGGCGCAGCCGCCAAGTCCAGTCTACCGACAGTCCAGTTTGCCATTGACCTCCTGCCTCATCGAACCGGCACGGCGCTTGGGGTGCGGCGCTGAAGCGGAGCTTGGCAAACCTCGGCGCGTGCATCGGGAGCCGGCGGTCCAGGGCCGGAGCTTTGCGATGACGGTGTTGCCTGCGGCCCTCGATCGCTTCACAAACGCTCCTTCCACCGGCTGCGGACCAGGAGGGACGATGCTGCCGACCGACCGTCTGAGCTATTCCGCGATCCCACACCGGCGCAAGCTGATCTTGCCGGACGATGCCCGCCTCGCGGTGTGGGTGATCGTCAATGTCGAAGAATGGGACCCGCGCGAGGCCATGCCTCGAACCGTCCTGACCCCGCCGGCCGGCGGCGCGCCGATGCCGGACATCCCGAACTGGTGCTGGCACGAATACGGCAACCGCGTCGGCTTCTGGCGCCTGCTCGAGGTGTTCGACGCCTTCCGCATCCCGGCGGTATTGGCGATCAACGGCTCCGCCATCGCCCGCTACGAGCCGATCGTAGCTGCCGCCCGCGAGCGCGACTGGGAATTTATCGGCCACGGCTTCACGCAGAAGAATATGCAGAAGGTTGCGGACGAGCGCGACGACATCCGCAAGACCGCCGCAGCCATCGAGTCCGCCGCGGGACGCCGCCCGCGCGGCTGGCTCGGGCCCGGCCTGACCGAGAGCTGGGAGACCCCCGACCTGCTCGCCGAGGAGGGCTACGATTACGTGTGCGACTGGGTGCTCGACGATCAGCCGGTGATGCTGCAGACCCGCGCCGGGCCGATCGTCAACCTGCCCTACACGCAGGAATGCAACGATGTCGCGATGATGCTGATCCAGCATCACCCGGCGCGGGAGTATCAGGACCGTGCCATCGACCAATTCGAGCAGCTCTACCAGGATGCCGCGGAGTCGGCGCGCGTGATGGCGCTGGTCGTGCATCCGTACATCATGGGCGCGCCGCATCGGCTCAAATATTTTCGCGGCGCGCTGGCCCATATCCGCCAGCGGCGGGGAGTGCTGTTCCGCACCGGCGAGCAGATCCTCGATTGGTACCGCGGCGCGGATTAACGAGGCCCGCGAAAACCTGCTCATGCTCGATCCGTCGCGAAGCGGAGAGCCGGGATCTCGCAACCGCGACAAAGCCGGACCCCGACCATCTCCGCGTGGGGAGAGGGAGGAGGGGACGGCTCGCGCGACTGCGAAGGCGCGGACTGGGCTGAAGGCAATGTCCTCCTCCGCCGTCCCGGCCGCGCCGGGTCGTGCCGCGTTCCGCACCAGCCTTGCCGGCCTGCTGATGGCGCTGGCGCTGGCCTCGCTCGACCAGAACATCGTCAGCACCGCGCTGCCGCGGATCGTCGGCGAGCTCGGCGGGCTGGCGCATCTGTCGTGGGTCGTGACCGCCTTCATGCTGACCTCGACCGCGACCGCGCCGCTTTACGGCAAGCTCAGCGATACCTACGGACGGCGACCGATGTTCGTCATCGCGATCGTCACCTTTGTCGCCGGATCGGCGCTGTGCGGTTTGGCGGGTTCGCTCGATGGGCTGATCGTTTTCCGCGGGCTGCAGGGGCTCGGCGCCGGCGGGCTGATGGTGCTGGCGCAGACGACGATCGGCGATCTGGTCTCGCCGCGCGAGCGCGGCCGCTACCAGGGCCTGTTCACCGGCGTGTTCGCGCTGTGCAGCGTGCTCGGCCCGCTGCTCGGCGGCGTTATCACCGACGCGCTGTCATGGCGGTGGATCTTTTATGTCAACCTGCCGGTCGGCGCGGTCGCATTGGTCCTGATCGTCACGGGCCTGACGACGCGGTCCGGGCCGGCGCCCGCCGGTCGCATCGATTATGCCGGCGCCGGGCTGCTGACCGCGGCGACCACCTGCCTGCTTCTCGTGCTGAGCTGGGGCGGCGCGATCTATCCCTGGGTTTCGGCGCCGGTGCTCGGGCTGGCGGCGAGTGCAACGATGCTGAGCATTGTTCTGGTCCTGCGCGAGCGCGTGGCGCCGGAAGCCGTGCTGCCAATGCCGCTGTTCCGCAACCGGGTCTTCGCCGTCGCGGTGGCCGTCACCGCGATCACCGCAACCGCGCTGTTCGGCGCGTTCGTATTTTTGCCGACCTATTTCCAGCTGGTTATGGGCGAAAGCCCGTCCCGCGCCGGACTGCTGACCGCGCCGTTGATGGCCGGCTTGATCGCCGCCTCGATTGTCGGCGGGCGGGTCGTCTCCGCCCTCGGCCGCTACAAGCCTTTGGCCCTGGTCGGTTTCAGCCTGGCCACCGCCGGGTTTTTCGCAATGGCGTGGGGCGTCGCCGCAGGGTCGGGGCTGGTCTTCATCGAAGCCGTGCTCATCGTGATGGGCGCCGGGCTCGGTTTGGTGATGCCAAACCTGACGGTCGCGATCCAGAACGCGGTGCCCCGGGCCGAACTCGGCGCCGCGACCTCGGCGGCTTCGTTCTTCCGCTCGCTCGGCGGGGCCTTGGGCGTCGCGGTCTCGGGGGCGATGCTTAGCGCTCGCATCGAGAGCTTTCTGGCGGCTTCGGGCAGCCCGTTGGCGGTCCGCCACGCCGCGACGACGGCCTTCGCCGAGATCGCGCAATTGCCGCCCGAGGCCCGAGCCGCCATCGTCGAGGCTTACCGCCAGGCGATCGGCGCAACCTTCTTGACCGGCGCCGGGATCGCCGCACTCGGCCTCGGTGCACTGTTCCTGCTGCCGGAGCTGCCATTGCGCGACGCCCGGAGCTAAACGCCGAGCTAAACGCCGGGGCTAAACGGGCTGGGCGCCGGAGCCGAACGCGGGGAGCACCCGGGCCGGCGTGCTGTTTGCACCGGCGAGCGATAAGTCGCCCCCGCAGCGGCGCGCGGCAGCTTTCCGCGGCGTCTTTCGCGGCCCCTCGACAAAGGATGCGGGTACGGCATGGTCGAACAGGTGCAGGCTTCAACCCCCGCTCAGGCTCCGGGTTCCGTTCAAGCGGGCACCCAAACGCTGCAGTTCAGCCGATCGGAGGTCGTCTCGATCCTGTTCGGGCTGATCCTGGCGATGTTCCTCGCCAGCCTCGACCAGACCATCGTGGCCACGTCGTTGTCGACGATGGCGCAGGACCTGAAGGGCTGGGCATTGATGTCGTGGGTGGTCTCGGCCTATCTCGTGGCCTCGACCGTGACGACGCCGATCTACGGCCGCCTCAGCGACCTTTACGGCCGCCGCCCGGTATTGCTGACCTCGATCGGACTGTTTCTCGCCGCCTCGGTGCTGTGCGCGCTGTCGCAGAGCATGCCGCAGCTGATCGGCGCCCGCATCCTGCAGGGTATCGGCGGCGGCGGGCTGCGCTCGGTGTCGCAGGCGGCGATCGCCGATGTTGTGCCGCCGCGCGAGCGCGGCCGCTACCAGGGCTATTTCTCCAGCGTCATGGCGATCTCGAACCTGCTCGGTCCGGTGCTCGGCGGGTTCTTTGCCGATTACCTGTCGTGGCACTGGATCTTCTGGATCAACCTGCCTTTCGGCCTGCTCGCGATGGTGCTGTGCAACCGCAACCTGAAGCGGCTCGGCCGGCCGCGCGGGCGGGCCATCATCGATTGGCTCGGCGCGGCGCTGATTATCGCCTCGACGACGCCGCTGCTGATCGGGCTGAGCCGGGTCGAGACTGCCGGCGGCTGGGTGCGCGGCGACGTGCTCGGACCGCTCGCCGTCGGGCTTCTGCTGCTCGCGGCGCTGATCGTCTGGGAACGGGCCGCACGCGAACCGATGATCCCGCTGCGGCTTTTCTCGAACTCGATCTTCACGGTGGCGAGCGTGATGACGATCGGCATGTCGATGGTGATGATCGGACTGATCATCCTGGTGCCGCTGGACTTCGAGCTTGCCGCCGGGCTGCCGGCGAACCAGGCCGGCCTGCGGCTGATCCCGATGACCGGCGGCACCGTGCTGGGCTCCTACATCGCCGGGCAGCTGGTCAGCCGAACCGGCCACTACCGCGCCTTTCCGATCGGCGGGGCGGCGGTGATGACGCTGGCGTGCATGGGCATTGCGCTCTTCGGGCTCGGCCATTGGCTGGCTCTCGATATCGCATTGACCATCGCGCTCGGCCTCTCCTTCGGCTTCCAGCTGCCCTCGGTCATCGTGCCGGTGCAGAACGCGCTCGACCTCCACGACACCGGCATCGGGCTGTCTTGCGTGATGTTCTTCCGCCTGATGGGAGGTGCGTTCGGGGTCGCGTTGCTCAGCGCGGTGCTGATGTCCGCGCTGAATGCCGAAATCGCCGCGGTGCCGGGGCACGCGGCGCTCGGGCCGAACCCGGGGCTCACCCTGTTCCATCTCGAGCTGGCGGGCCAGATCGACCCGAAGCTGCTGGCCGCGCTGACCGAGGCCATTCGCACCGCTTTTACGCATGTGTTCTGGTGGGCGGCCGCGATTTCGGGGCTGACCTTTCTGTTCGCATTGGGCTTCAAGGAAATCCCGCTGCGCAGCCGTTGAGCCGTACCGCCGCTCGCCGTGCCGTGCTAGATTCGTCCGGTCCAACCCCGGACGACCGCGATCAGAATAGCGAGGCAGCGATGAAGGTCAGGATCGATTGGTGCAAGCCCTGAAACTATGAACCGCGGGCCCTCCGTGCGAGGGATATACTTGAGAAGCGGTATGGGGCCGAAGTGGAGCTGGTCCCGGGCGTCGGCGGCGTGTTCGAGATCACCGTTGACGGCCGCTTGGCGTTTTCGAAAAAGCAGACCGGGCGGTTTCCGACCGACGAGGAAATCGAGGCTGCAGGGGCGGAGTAGGCCCGCCGCTGCATCGCGAGGGGCCCGGTATCCGTCCTCGAGTTTTTCCTGGACGAAAGAGGCCGGAATGCCGGGCACCCTCGAACTGTGCGGCCCGGCGATGGCAATGCACCGGTGAAACAATCGCGCGAAATCAGCTCTGACCCGAGAACCGCCTAGACCGGGGCATTGGGGTATAGGCCGGCACGGCGGGCCTTTTCGACGATCAGCGCGGCGACGGTGTCGAGGTACGGGGTCGGCACCCCGGCGGCGCGGGCGAAAGCCTGGACGGCAATAAGGATGCCGTTGATCTCGGGCGGTCGGCCGCGCTCGAAATCCTGCAGCATCGAGGATTTGTGCGGCGAATTCGGGCGCTCGCCATAGGCGCGCTCGACCTCGATGTCGAGCTGAATGCCGTGCGCCGCGGCGACGCTCAACCCCTCCCGCATCAGCCGCCGGGCGAGGCTCAGCAGCTCGGGATGTCGCCCGAGCACCGCGATCGGCTCGCCGGTCAGGGCGCAGATCGGCGCGGTGCTGAGATTGCGCACCAATTTGTCCCAGATCTCGACCCGGATCGTGCGCGTCACCGGGGCTGGAATGCCGGCGGCTTCGAGCCGCGCCGCCACCATTTCCAGCCGCCGCGAAAGCGTCCCGTCAGGCTCGCCGAGGGTGAAGCGGTTGCGGGTCATCGGCGAGTTGCGCACCAGCCCCGGCGCGACCACCTCGTTGGCGGAGTTGATCATGCAGCCGATGACCCGTTCCGCGCCGATATGGCGCGCCAGCCCGCCGCCCGGGTCCAGCCGCGACAGGTCGGGCTGCGGGCCTCCGCCATCGCCGAGCCGATGGAGGTACCACCAGGGGATGCCGTTCATCGCGAAGACGACGCTGGTCTGTTGCCCGATCAGGGCCGCGATCGCCGGCGCCGCTCCGGCCAGAACCGACGATTTCAGCGTGACGATGACGATGTCCTGCGCTCCCAGGGTCTCCGGCCGGTCGGTGGCGCGGGGCCGGCCCGTGATCCGCTCGTCGCCAATCAGCAGGGTGAGGCCGCGCTCGGCGATGGCGGCGAACTGCGCGCCGCGGGCAACCGCGGCGATTTCGTCGCCGGTGCGCGGGCTGGCGGCGGCGAGCCGGGCAGCGAGATGACCGCCAACCGCCCCGGCGCCGAAAACCGTTATCTTCATGTCCGCTCCTGTTGCGGTGGCTGCCATGTACAGTGTCCGGCTTCCCGCCCGGCGCCAAGCCGGGGTTTTCGCGATCGTGCTGGGGATGCTGCTCGGCCTGGCGCCGGCCGGTGCCTTCGCCTTCGACCTGTTCGCGACGCATCAGGTGAATGTCCAGTTTGCCACACCCGACGGCAAACCAATGGCCAATGCCGAGGTGCGGGTCTTCGCACCCGGTGAGGCGGACCGGCCCTACCTGACCGGACGCGCCGACGCCGACGGCAAATTCGAGTTCGGCACCGATCGCGACGGCTTCTGGACGGCCGAGGCGCAGGACGGGACCAGCGTCGGGCGGGTCATGATCCGGGTCGGCAAAGCCGGGGCCGAACGCAACGGGCTATCGCCGGTCCTGGTCATCGGCGGGCTGGTCGTGCTGCTGATTGTCGCGTTCTGGTACCGGGTGCTGCGGGCCAAGGCCCGTCGGCCCCGGGCGTGAGGATCCCGCCCATATACGGTGCGGCGCAGCCGCGCAGCGTCAACAGCCGGTTGACGTCGGCGGCGAGCCGAGCGATGCGAGTACGTCGGCAGCCGTCCAGGGCTCGATCCCGCGCGCCCTCGGCCGCCCGCGCGGCTGGGGCGTCAGCTCCAGTCCATCAAGGTCTGGATCAGATCGGCCGGCCATACCAGGCTGACCGGCGCGCTGGTCAGTGCCTCGGTCAGTGACGGGTCCGCTCCGGCCGGCAGGTCGAAAGCCATGTGGTGGCTGAAATGCGCCAGGACCCCGGCCAGATACAGTCCAGCTGCCCATTTCCATGCATGCTGGTGCTCGCGCGATCGGATCCGTCGCGGGGCGAACGAGAACACGCGGCGTCCAAGCTTCGGCAGTCCGGGAGGGCCGATCATGATCTCACCCGCCAGCGCACGTTGCGATCAAAAGTTACGGGAAGCCCCGCCGCGACATCCCCGTGACGAGCACGGGCTCACCACGGAGATGGGACGCTGGATTATCATAGCGCAACGCGGCGGCTCGGTCATCGCTTGCTGATTCGGTGCGCGAGGGCAAGCAGCCCAGTGGCGGGGTTCATGCCCTACAGGCAGCAAAAGCGGGCACCGCCCGCCGGTCATTTCGGCTCCGCTCATTTCCTCCCGGCATCGAAGTGTATGAACAGTCATCATATGTATTTTATATTAAATTTACACCTGTTCTGATTGGCACTATAAACAAGCCCGTGAGAACGTGGCCACATTTCGCTCGGGCGATCCGGTCATGATGAGCGACACGCGGGCGCGAGACCTGTTGCGCGAAGCTGCCGATGCCTTTTCCCCTGCCGTTCTGGCGTCGAGCTTCGGGGCGGAAGACATGGTGCTGCTGGACATGATCGCGCGGCATGGCTGTGCGATCGAGGTGTTTGCGATAGACACCGGAAGGCTGCCGCAGCAAACCTATGACCTGTGGCACCGGGCCGCACGCCGCTATGGCGTCGCGGTGCGGGTCTATGCGCCGGAGAGCGCCGATGTCGAAGCGTATGTTGCAGCCCACGGCCCGAATGGGTTTTACGACAGCGTAATGCTGCGCCGTCAATGCTGCGACCTGCGCAAGGTGAAGCCGCTGAAGCGCGCCCTCCTCGGAAAGCGCGCCTGGATCACCGGCCAGCGGCGGACGCAGTCGGCGACCCGCCGAGATCTTCAACCGCGCGAGTGGGATTCGGAAAACGGGCTGCATAAGTTCAATCCGCTGGCCGACTGGTCCGAAGCGGACGTCTGGGATTACATCCGCCAACACGAGGTTCCGTACAGCGCGCTTCACGACCAGGGATATCCCAGCATCGGCTGTGCCCCGTGCACGCGCGCGGTCATGCCGGGCGAGGATATCCGCGCCGGCCGGTGGTGGTGGGAAAAGCCCGAACAGAAGGAATGCGGATTGCACCCGCGAGCCGACGCCAATGGATAGCGTTTCGATACTTGGAAGAGAAAGCTTGCCGGCGCCCGCCCCGGCGGGCTCGCGGCTGTCCTCGATTCGACATCTCGAACTGCTGGAAAGCGAAGCCATCTTCGTCCTGCGCGAAGCCGCTGCCGAGGCTGCAAAACCGGTGCTGCTGTTCTCCGGCGGCAAGGATTCGACCGTGCTGCTGCGGCTGGCCGAAAAGGCGTTTCGCCCGGGCCGGTTCCCGTTTCCGCTGCTGCATGTCGATACCGGTCATAATTTTCCCGAAGTCATTGCGTTCCGTGACCGCATCGCGGCCGAGCTGAACGAGCGGCTGATCGTGCGCACGGTTCAAGCCGCCATCGATCGCGGCCGCATCCGCCTGAAGAGCCCCGAGCAAAGCCGCAACGCCCTGCAATCGATCGTTCTGCTCGACGCGATCGCGGAATTCGGCTTCGACGCCTGCATCGGCGGCGCTCGCCGGGACGAGGAGAAATCGCGCGCCAAGGAGCGGATCTTCTCATTCCGCAACGCCTTCGGAGAGTGGGATCCGCGGAGTCAACGTCCGGAATTGTGGAGCTTGTTCAATGCCCGCGTCGATCGCGGCGAGCATATGCGCGTCTTTCCGCTGAGCAATTGGACCGAAATCGACATCTGGCAGTACATCGCCCGCGAGCAGGTGCCGCTGCCGGCGCTTTATTACGCCCATCGCCGCGCTGTCGCGGTGCGCGGCGACGGCCTGTTACCGGTTTCCGAATTCGCCGCGCTGCAGGCCGGCGATGTGGTCGAGACCCGAACCGTGCGGTTCCGCACCGTCGGCGACATTTCCTGCACCCAGCCGGTCGAATCCAACGCCGCGACGGCCGAGGCCGTCATCGCCGAGACCCTGACCGTGGAAGTCAGCGAACGCGGCGCCACTCGGCTCGACGATCGAACCTCCGAGGCCTCGCTGGAGCTGCGCAAGCGGGCGGGTTATTTCTGATGACGGCACCGGTCGAGCGGGACGAGGGCGGGCTGCTCCGCTTCACCACGGCCGGAAGCGTCGACGACGGCAAGAGCTCGCTGATCGGCAGGCTGCTTTACGATTCCGGGGCGGTCCCGCGCGATCGCCTCGCGGCGCTGGAGCGCGCGGCAATGCACCGCGACGATGGCGAAATCGACCTCTCGCTGCTGGTGGACGGCCTCACCATCGAACGCGAGCAGGGTATCACGATCGATGTGGCCTACGGCTATTTCGCGACGCCGCGACGGAAGTTCATCATTGCCGACACGCCTGGGCACGAACAGTACACGCGCAACATGGTCACCGGCGCGAGCACGGCCGATGCGGCGGTGACCCTGGTCGATGTCCGCCGCGGCATGACCGTGCAGACCTGCCGCCACCTCTGTCTCAGCCATCTGCTGCGGGTGCCGCACCTCGTGGTCGCGGTCAACAAGATGGACCTGATCGGGTGGGACAGGCAGTTATTCGAGACGGTTGCCCGCTCGATTTGCGAATTCACGGCGCGTCTCGGCCTGTCGGCGCCCGCTCTTGTGCCGATCTCGGCAAAGTACGGCGACAACGTCGCGCAGGCCGGCGCCAACATGCCGTGGTACCGCGGCCTGCCGCTGCTCCGACTGCTTGAGGCGCTGCCTCTACCCGACCCGGCCAGCACCGCGCCCTTCCGGCTGCCGGTACAACTCGTGCGCCGCATCATCGGCGACGGCCGTCCGGTGCGTCAGTATCTGGGGCGGATCGAAACCGGCAGCGTCCGGGTCGGCGACGAGGTCGTGGTCATGCCGTCCGGGCAGCGGACGCGGGTGCGCTCGATCGGCAACTACGACGGAATCGTCGACTCCGCCGCGGCGCCGCGATCGGTGGCGCTCGAAGTCGCGGACGATCTTGACATCGCGCGGGGCGATCTGATTGCCGCCGCATCTGCGCCGCCGGGCGCCGGCAGGGAGTTCGAGGCCATGCTGTGCTGGTTTTCGGACCACCCCTTCACCGGCGAGGGCCACTACAAGATCAAAGCCGGCACCCGCAGCGTCGCCGGCCGCATCGCCGAAATCCTGCACCGCGTCGATGTCGCAACCTTGGCCCCGGAGCCGAGCCCGACGCGGCTGGCGCGCAACGACATCGCCCGCATCCGTCTGTCGCTGGCGGCGCCGGTCGCGGTCGATGCCTATGCCGAAAACCGCGCCACCGGCGCGTTCATCGTGATCGACCGGCATAGCAACGAAACGGTTGCCGCAGGAATGATCTCCGGCGCGGCGGCGGATGCGGAGCCGCAGGATCCCGCGGATCGGGCCCGGCCTGGACTTTAGCCGCGCACGGGCGCCCGCGGGTCGAAGCGCTGCAGCAGCGCGTCCCCGAGCAGGTTGCAGGCGATCACGGTGGCAAAGATCATCACGCCGGGATAGATCGCCAATTGCGGCGAGGCGGCGATCAGCTCCTGGGCGTTGCTCAGCATGCTGCCCCAGCTCGCCAGCGGCGGCTGCACCCCCAGGCCGAGAAAGCTCAGCACCGATTCGAGCAGGATGATATCGCCGATGCCCAAGGTCGTAGCCACGACCAGCGGCCCCATTACCTCGGGCAGAATGTGCCGTCGCAGGATATGCGGCACGCCGGCCCCGAGACTGCGCGCGGCGCGCACGAAGTCGCGGTTGCGGGCCACCAACGCGGCGCCGCGCATCAGGCGCGCCGATGTCGTCCACCCGACCAAAATGGCCAGCGCGGTGACGCGCAGAAGACTGATCTCGTCGGATTGTACCAGCGTCCGCGGCAGCCCGAGCTTGCCGAGGTCCAGCGCCGCGAGCACGACCAGCAGCGGCAGCAACGGCAAGGCTATAACGGCGTCGGTCGTCCGCATCAGAACCCGGTCGGTCCAGCCGCCGAGATAGCCGGCGATGAGCCCGATCGCGGCGCCGATCGCCGCGGCCGCGATCGCGGCCGCGATCCCGACCAGCAGCGACACCCGCCCGCCTTCGAGCAGCCGCACAAGCAGGTCGCGGCCGAGTTCGTCGGTGCCCAGCGGATGCGCCGCGGACGGGCCGGCGGCGCGATCGAGAAGATCGACCGCGAACGGGTCGACGCCGAACGCCGCCGCCAGCGGCGGCCCGACGATCGCGGCCAGCGTCACCGTCGCGAGCCAGAGCAGCGGCCCCTTCACCGGCGGCAGACCTCGGCGACACGCGCTCTAGCGATAGGACACTCTGGGATCGAGCCAGGCATAGGCGAGATCGGCCATCAGGTTGGCCGTCATCGTCACGGCAGTGGCGAGCAGCAATGCCGCCAAGGCGAGGTTGTAATCGTTGCCCATCACCGCGTCGAACACGAGCTTGCCCATGCCGGGATAGGCGAACATCGTCTCGGTGACCAATGCTCCCGACACCAGCCCGCCGAACGACAATGCCAGGATCGTCACAATCGGGATCAATGCCGAGCGCAGGGCATGATGCAGAACCACGCGCAGCTCGCCGGCGCCCTTGGCCCGGGCGGTGCGGATGTGGTCCTGGGCCAAGGCCTCGCGCATCGCCGCGCGGACATAGCGGGTGTAGCCGCCGACCGAGGCCGCGGCGAGCGTCGCGACCGGGAGGACCAGGTGCCGCAGCCGATCGCCGAGACCGCCGCCGCCCGCGGCCGCGACGCCGCTCGCGGGCAGCCAGCCGAGCCCGGCCGCAAACACCAGGATCAGGATCAAGGCGAGCCAGAAGGTCGGGACCGACACGCCCGCGAAACAGACGAGGTTCACCGCGCGATCGAGCCGCGAATTGGGCCGCCGCGCGGCGGCGGTGCCGAGCGCCAGCGCCGCGGCGAAAGCGAGCGCAAAGCTGGACCCCATCAGCAGCAGCGAATTGCCGAGGCGCGGCGGCAGGGCCGCCGCGACCGGCGCCGCAAACAGCCGGGAATAGCCGAGATCGCCCGAAAGTGCGGCCCCCGCCCAGGCGAGGTAGCGGTCGAGCAACGGCCGGTCGAGGCCGTAGACCGCCTTCAGCCGCGCCGCGTCCGCGGCGGTCATGCGCGGATCGGACGACAGCATCAGATCGATCGGATCGCCCGGCATCAGACCGATCAGCGCGTAGATGACGAAGGACATCAGCACCAGCATCGCCGCGATCTCGACGAGGCGGATTGCAGCGAAACGGATCATCGGCGATCCCGTCCCGGGATGGGGCCCGCCGGCCCGCTCGCGTCGGCCGGAAAGGGCGCGCTCGCGCCCGGGGTCACGGCTCCGCCCTCCAATCGGTGACCCACAGCGTTGTCGGATACTGGTTGCCGGTCGGACGGAGCCCCGACAGCCATTTCGGCAGGATGAACGCGTCCGACCGGAAATAGAGCGGCAGCGACGGCAGCTCGGCGGCGTAAAGCCGGTCGGCGGCGGCCCATAATTCGCGGCGCTTGTCGCGGTCGAGCTCGATTTCGAGCGCGTCGATCAGCCGATCCATCTCCGGGCTGCGCCACCCCGACACGTTTTCTCCGCTATACCCGTTGCCCTCGCTCGGGATCTCGCCGGAGTGCAGGATCGAGCGCGGCACGTTCTCGGGCGAGCTGATCCAGGCGTACATGGCAAGATCGAATCGGCGATGCGGCAGGCTCTGGCCGAACATCACCCGCGCCGGTTCGTTCTTGATACGGATCTCGACACCGAGCTCTCGCCATTGGCTCTGCAATACCTGCTCGATCAGCTCGCGCGAGCGGTTGCCGGCCGTCGTCATCAGCTCCAGCGACAGGCTCTGGCCGGCGGCATTGCGACGCGGACCGCTCGTCTGCCGGCTCCAGCCGGCCTCTTCGAGCAACGCGGCCGCGCCCTTCGGGTCGTAGTTATAATGCGGCACATCGGGGCTGTAGCCGGGGTCGAGCGCGCTCATAAAGCCGTCCGCGACCGGTTCGCGGCCGCCGAACAGCTGCCGGCTGATCGCCTCGCGATCAAGGCCGAGCAAGAGCGCCTGTCGCACGCGGCGGTCGGCGAGGATCGGATTGTCGAGATTGGCGTCGACATGCTCGTAGGCAAGGCCGGGCTTGTACAGGAAATCATAGCCGCCGGCGTGACGCTTTTCGAAGGCCAGCGCCTCGTCGAGCGGAAACCCGAGTTCGCCCGCCACCATGTCGATCGTCCCCGATAACAGGTTCGCCTCGAGCGCGGCGGTATTCTCGATCGCGCGCACGGCGATCCGTTGGAAGGCCGGCGATGGGCCAGACCAGTGCGGGTTGGGCTCGAGCAGGACGTACGAGCCGGCACTGATTTCGGAGATGCGGTAGGGGCCGTTGTAGAGACCCGGGTTCGTCGCGTCGGTGGCATAGCGGGTTTGCACCCGGTATTGCGCCGGGTCGGCGAAGGCGGCGCGCTCGAGATGCTCCGGCAACAGCACGAAGTCGTTGATCGCCGCATAGTCGAAGGTCAGCCTGTCGACGTGCAGCGTGAAAGTCTTGTCGTCCTTGACCGTGATCCCGGCGATGCGGCGGTAAAGCTCGCCGTTGCCGACCGCGCTCTCCGGATGGCGGCCGACCTCGTAGGTGAAGCGCACATCATCGGTCGTCACCGGCGCGCCGTCTCCCCAGCGCGCCTCCGGCCGGATCGAGTAGGTCAGATCGACCCCGCGCCTGCCGTCCGGCAGATCGACCGGAACCGCCAGCCCGTTCTCGAAGCTCGGCAGGGTGGTGCAGAGCAGACACACGAGGCGCCAATCGGCGTCGTAGACCGTGAACGGGCGCATCGCCAGGCCGAGGACATAGCTCTTCGCGGCCATGCTCTCGACGTTGGGATTGAGGCTCGAGGGAAACTGGCTGATGCCGATGCTCAAGCTCTGGTGATCGGCCGCGAGCCCGCTCGCAGCAGGCGCGAGCCCGCTCGCAGCAGGCGCGAGCGCGATCGTCAGAGCCAGCGCCGCGCGCCGGAATCCGGCCTGCCGCCGGCACCCTCTCAGTCTATCGCCTCGCCCGCTTTCCGGTTGCATTTAAACCCACCCACGTGCTTGAAAGAACGTCCGAACGATAATATTATTTGGCTCTGGCGGGTTGGATGCGTGACACCGAGAGTTGCGTATCCGCGGGAACGAAACGACCCAACCATCGTTTCAGGCCTGAGGCCCGCAAGGGCCGCCCTCGGGTAGAATGAGCCTTCCTGCATAGGCCAACCGGAACTGCCAAGAGGAAAACCAGCATGAAGCATCTCTTGAACGGCGTTGCGATCGCTGCTGCGCTCGCGATCACCGCCCCGGCCTGGGCTCAGGGCACTCCTGCGGGTAACCCGCCCGGGCAACCGTCGACGATGGGGCAACCCTCGACGATGGGACAACCCTCGACGATGGGCCAGCCTCCGATGGGGCAGCCGCCGACAGGGGGTCCGCCCTCGATGGGCCCGGGCGGTCAGCCTTCGACCATGGGTGGCCCGCCGGGCGGACAGCCACCGATGATGCGCGGCCCGGGCCAGCCGCCCGCGCCCGGAGCGCAAGGCCAGCCGGCAAACGCCGGCGGACCGGCCGCGATGCAGAAGCATCGTCGCGGCGGCGGCTTGGTCTACAGGTATGGACCGCACCCGCATGCGCGCGGTCATGTCGTCTGGACCCGGAAGGCGATCTGGAAGCGGGTTGCGGTGTGGAAGCGCGAATACGTCTGGGTCCCGCACTGGGTCCCCGGGGGTCACTACCGGCACCATCATCACCATCACTGGTGGGGCGGCTATGGCGGCCCGTGGGGTTGGGATGGCGGCTGGGGCTGGTGGGGCGGCGGCGGCTGGGGCTGGGGCGGTTCGATTGCCGACCGGCTGAATGAGGAAGAGCTCGCCCACCTGCATGGCTGGCAGCCGAATGGCCCGGGCGCTCCATGGGGCGGCCCTCCCGGACCTGGCGGCGGCCCTGAAGAGGGTCCCCGGCCCAGCGGACACTGAGGCTTGTTTCCGGCAGTGGCACCCCGTTCTGGGGTGCCTCTGTCGTTTTTGCTAGAGAGGACACCAAGTATGAAGCATCTGCTGAACGGCGCTGCGATCTGTGCAGCTCTCGCGATCGCGGCGCCGGTCTGGGCACAAGCCCAGCCCAGCCCGCCGCCCGGGTCCCCAGGATCGCCCGGCATGGGGGCCCCGCCCTCCAGCATGGGCGCGCCCCCGTCGAGCATGGGGGCGCCTCCCCCGAGCATGGCCGCGCCGCGTTCCAGCATGGGCGCACCGACATCCGGTCCGCCACCGTCGATGGGGCAGCCTCCCTCGGGGACCTCGGCGAGCTCGGCGCCGCCGCGTGGTCAGATGCATCGCCGCATTCGCCATGTCGCGCATCGGATGTATCGCGGCGAAGGCCGCCGCGGACACCGCATGGAAACGAGCGGCGACTCGATGACGGAGCAGCTCAACCGGGAAGAGCTCGCCCGCATCCAAGGCGGCGGCGGTGGGATGGAAATGCCTCCGGGTGGCGCGCCGATGGGCGGCGGCCCGATGGGCGAATCTCCGATGCCGCCGGGGCCGCGGCCAAGCGGACACTGAGGCGGTTCGCCGAAAGCGGAAAATGGGGGCCGACGGGCCCCTATTTTTTTTGGCTTGTCGTCAGCGGAAATTGGCGACAGGCGTCATGCATTAAATGATTACACCCCTAGTAATCGGGCATTATTCATTTCACGCTCATTTAACCAAGATTCGCCGAAGACCAGGCGAAGGGTGTGAGAGGTGCCGAAGAACACACCCGCGTTTTGCCTCGATTTCATCTTCCATTAACATCAGCACGGGTACGCTCTCCACTGAATGGGGTCCGAGCCGCGGGCCTTTCAGAGTGGGTTTTTCGTGAGCCGAGAGCTGGAGACACCCCCGCCCGATTGGATTGCCCGCTTCGTGGCCGAATTGCCGGTCGGGATCGCGCTGTTCGATCGCGAGCTGCGCTATGTCGCCGCAAGCGCCGCCTGGCTAAACGCGTTCGGCATCTGCGCCGAGCCGCTGGTTGGACGCCGGCACGGAGAATTGCGCCATTGCAGCGGCCCGGTGCTTGGCGAGCTGCAACAGCGCGCCCTCGCCGGCGAGAGCGTCGAAGGGTGCGAATCGGCGGAACAGGACGCAGCCGGGAGGTGGCGCCGCTGGGTTGCCGGGGCGCGGCCGTGGCGCGAGATGGATGGCGCGCTAATCGGCGTCATCGCCTCGATTCAGGAATTGGATGCGCTGGCTACCGAGACGAGTTTGCAGCGCGCCCCCGATGCGCTGACCGGGCTGGCCGGGCGCTACGGCTTCACCCAACGCATTGCCGAAGTGTTGGCCGATCCGGCGCCGGCCCGGCGCGCCGCTGCCATGTTCATCCTCGATCTCGACCATTTCAAAGGGGTCAACGATCTTCACGGCGTTCGCGTCGGCGACAATGTTTTGAAGATCATCGCCAATCGGCTTGTCTCCGGCACCCGGTCGCGACCCATCCTGGAGGAAGCCGGCGACACCGGACGCTCCCGCGAGCTGGACATGGTCGCCCGCCTGGGAGCCGACGAGTTCGGCATCGTGCTCGGCAGTCCGACGCCGAATCTGGCCGATGCCGACGCTTTCGCCCGCCGGCTGCTGCAGCTGGTGCACAACCCCATCATTTGCGGCTCGGTGTGCATTCGTCTGACCGCCAGCATCGGTTACATCATCACGAGCCCGGCGCACCGGACCGAGGACGACGCGCTGCGCGATCTCGACATCGCGCTGCAGGAGGCAAAGGCGCGCGGCCCCAATAAGAGCGTGGCCTGGGAACCCTCCTTGACCAGCACCGTCGGTCGACGCCTGTTCCTGCTCGACCAGCTGCGCCGGGCGCTCGACGAGAACGAGTTCGTGCTGCATTACCAGCCGATCCTGCGTCTCGAGGACGGCAAGGTCGTCGGCGCCGAGGCTCTGCTGCGCTGGAACCATCCGACCGATGGGCTGGTGTCACCGGCCGCTTTCCTGCCCGTGCTCGAAGAGACCGGGCTGATTGTCGCGGTCGGCTGCTGGGTGATTCGGGAAGTCGTGCGTCAGATGCAGGTGTGGCAGCTGCTGTACGGCCGCGACATCATCGATTGGGTCAGCGTCAACGTCTCGGCGCGGCAGTTCAACGATCCCTCGCTGCTGCTCTCCACCTTGAGCGAGATCAACGACAGCGGCTTCCCGCTCGATCGGCTGAAGGTCGAGATTACCGAATCGGCGGTGATGCGAAATGCCGAGGTGACGCGGACCGCGCTGACCGAGTTGCAGGATCTCGGGATCCGCATTGCGATCGACGATTTCGGCACCGGCTACTCTTCGCTCAGCACCTTGCGCCACTACTCCGTCGATACCATCAAGATCGATGCCGGCTTCACCTCCCGCCTCGACACGGCGGACGGCATGGAACTGGTGATGGCGCTGCTGATGATCGCGCGCATTTATGGCGCGGAGATCGTGGCCGAAGGCATCGAAACCACGAGCCAACGCGATGTCCTGCGCGCCAGCGGCTGCGGCTTCGGGCAGGGATATCTGTTCGCGCGGCCGATGGATGGCCGCAGCTTCGGCGCCTATGCGCTGACCCACCTTGTCGAACGCGCCGAAGGCGGCGATACCGAATGGCCGAACGACCCCGCCGGTTTCGACCACGACCCGACGCCGCAGGCCTACGAGGCGACCGGCAGCTGACGAAGGAAGCCGATTGACCCCGGCCGAAAGAAATGCGATGCGGCCGAAGGCGCCGGCGCACGCCCGGCACAGGACCCGCGCAACCTTGGTAAGGTGAGCGAGGCATCGCGGCGCGCCGCGGCTTGACCCAGGTTGCGGTTGCGGCTTAGCGTGGCAACGTGGTCGGAGGAGACGGCGATGGCGCAGCCTGCGGAGTTGAAGGCGTTCTGGCAGCCGGGCTGAACTAGCTGCCTGAGACTCAAAGAGTTTCTCTCGGTCCGTGGGATCGAGTTCAAATCCATCAACGTGCTTGAAGACCCGGACGGGTTGGCCGAACTGCGCCGGCTGGGCGCACGCTCGGTGCCGGTGCTGTCGCGCGGGGATGAATTCGTCTTCGCCCAGAACATCGCCCAGGTCGTCGCCTTCCTGAAGCTTCAGGAAAAGACCGGCCCGGCCCTGTCTCCGGACCAGCTGATCGCGCGCCTCGATCGTTTTATCGATGCCGCGCTGCGCATCATTCCGCAGATGCCGGACGAGCGGCTCGACACGCAGGTGCCGAACCGGCCGCGCAGCTACCGCGCCCTGGCGCATCATATGTTCCGGATCCCCGAGGCGTTCCTCGAAGCGGCGGAAGGCGCCTTTTTGAGCCAGGGGCTGCCGACCGCTGTTCCCTCCGCGGCCGACCTCGAGAGCACCGCCGCGCTCGCGGATTATGGCGGCCGGGTCAGGCGCCGGCTGGATCAGTGGTGGACCGCCAAAGCCGACAAATCCGGACAGGAAATCATGCAGACCTATTACGGGCCGCAAAAACTGCATGACGTGCTCGAACGCGCGACGTGGCATGTCGGCCAGCACACAAGGCAGTGGGTGATGCTGCTCGGGATCGCCGGCATCGAAGCCGACCGTCCGTTGGGGGACGCCGATTTCGCCGGTCTGCCGATGCCGAAAAAGGTATGGGACGATTGAGCACGAGGATGTCGCGAACGGGACGGGATCTGAAGCGCCCGGTCGGAAGGCTCATTTGTCGGGTGCATTCGTCTGGTGCACGCCGCCCTGGACCAGACTGCCCTGGGCCAGACCGCCCTGGGCCAGACCGCCCTGGGCCGCAATGAACGACCGAATGCGGTCGAGGCCTTGGCCGCTTTTCAGGTTGCTGAACACGAAGGGCCGCTCCCCTCTCATGCGCCGTGCGTCGCGCGCCATGATTTCGAGGCTCGCGCCGACCAACGGGGCAAGGTCGATCTTGTTGATCACCAGCAGGTCTGAGCGAGTGATCCCCGGGCCGCCCTTGCGCGGGATCTTGTCGCCGGCGGCAACGTCGATCACATAGATCGTCATATCGGCTAACTCGGGCGAGAAGGTCGCCGCCAGGTTGTCGCCGCCCGATTCGATCAGGATCAGGTCGAGCCCCGGGAACAGCCGTGACAGCTCGGCCACCGCGGCGAGGTTGATCGAGGCGTCCTCGCGAATCGCGGTATGCGGGCAGCCGCCGGTCTCGACGCCGCGGATGCGTTCGGGCGGCAAGGCGCCGCTGCGGGTCAGAAACTCGGCGTCCTCGCGAGTGTAGATGTCGTTGGTGATCGCGGCTATCTGCCATTGCCGGCGCATCGCCTTGCACAGATGGTCCATCAGCGCGGTTTTGCCCGAGCCGACCGGGCCGCCGATGCCGACCCGCAGCGGGTCGCGCCTAGGGCTCGGGTTCATGAGCGAAACAGCCTAGTATACTGCGTTTCGTGCGCCATCGAGGCGATGTCGGCGGCGAAATTCGCCGCCCCGAACATCTCGGGATCGCGTTCCATGGCCTGGGTTGCGGCCCCGGCGACGACGTTCTCGAGGGCGGCCAGGATGCGCTGGCCATCGGTCTGGCCGATCAGCCCGAGGCGGAGACCGGCCGACACCAGGCTGCCGGCGAAAGCCTGCAGATAGCCGAGCAATGCCGCGGCGAGCGGAACCCCGGCCCGTGCCGCCGCCGCGCCGAACACGACGGCGTGACACACCGGATTGGGTCTGCCTCCGTCTCCGGCTGCCGTAATTTCCTCGCCCCCTTTGATGGGAAGAGGGCAGCGCGAGGGGGTTTGCTCCGGTCGCACCTCCTCGGCCCAGGCGGCGAGAAACGGCTCGCGCCACGCCGCCAGCACCGTGGCCAGAAAGGCCGCGCCCTGGGCGGCGGTCTCCAGCCTCAGCTCGGCGGTGGGGCGGAAGGCAATGCCGCGGCGATTGGCCCTGTCGAGCGCCGCGGCATCCTCGCTCAGCGCGGCGCGGTGAGCGTCGCGCAGAAGGTCGGCGTCGATGCGGCCGCCGCCATGCCGGATGGTCGTCCCGATCCACGCCTGCAACGTGGCGGCGTCGTTCACGGCGCCCGCGGCAACAACAGCTTCGAGGCCATGCGAATAGCTGAAGGCGCCGATCGGGAACGCCGGCGACAGCCAGGTCAGCAATCGGTACAGCCCGCCGATGGGCAATTCCGGATTAGCCATGAGCCTGGTCATGAGCGGAGTCGTGCGCCGCGCCGGCATAGGCGCCCGCTTCCGGGTCGAACGGCGCCTGCTGCCGGCTGATCCGGCCGCCGATCTGTTCGACCATCGCCGCGATGACATGATCATCGCGGACGCGCAGCCGGTCCTCGGTCACCTGTACCGGCAGGTGCCGGTTGCCCAGATGCCACGCGATGCGCAGCAGATCGGCCGCGCTGTCGGCGGCGATTTCGATGACCGCCTCCGCCGCGGCATGCACCCGGATGAAGCCGCCGCCCTCGAGCGCCAGCCCGTCGCCATTGGCGAGGTGCTGCGCCCGCGCCAGATCGAGCAGAAACGCCTCGCCCGAACCGGCGACGAGACGAATGCGGCGGCGATGGCGGTCGAGATAGGACAAGGTCACGGTGTCGACCGCTTCCGCGTCCGGCCACTCGCCAGTTCTATGCACCGCAATCGCCCGACGCATGCCGCTCACCATTGTGGGCTTCACTGCCGCAATGGACGCAATGGATACGTAAAGGGCATGAGAAGCCAGCCCAATCTCAATACAGGAAATAGCGCTGCGCCAGCGGCAGTACCGTCGCCGCTTCGCAGGTCAGGTGGACGCCGTCGGCGCGCACCTCGTAGGTCTCGGGGTCAACCTCGATATGGGGGGTTGCGGCGTTGTGGACCATACGACTCTTGTTGATGGCGCGGATGCCGCGGGCGGGCAGGATCATGCGCTGCAATCCCAGCCGTTCGGGCAGGCCGCGATCCAATGCGACAGCAGGCAGGAAGGTCGCGCAAGACGCCGGCAGCGACCGGCCGAAGGCGCCGAACATCGGCCGGTAATGCACCGGCTGCGGCGTCGGGATCGAGGCGTTGGGGTCGCCCATCAGCGCCGCCACGATCGTGCCGGCCTTCAACACGAGGTCGGGCTTGACCCCGAAGAACGCCGGCGACCACAGCACCAGATCGGCCAGCTTGCCGATTTCGACCGAGCCGACATGCTCGGCGAGGCCGTGGGTGAGGGCCGGGTTGATCGTGTATTTGGCGATGTAGCGCTTGACCCGCAAATTGTCGTTGCGGCCGCTGCTCCCGGCATTGTCCTCCGGTAGCGGGCCGCGCTGGCGCTTCATCTTGTCGGCGGTCTGCCAGGTGCGGATGATGACCTCGCCGACCCGGCCCATCGCCTGGCTGTCGGACGACATCATGCTGAAGGCGCCGAGATCGTGCAGGATGTCTTCGGCGGCGATCGTCTCGCGGCGGATGCGGCTCTCGGCGAAGGCGACGTCCTCGGGGATGCGCGGGTCGAGGTGGTGGCACACCATCAGCATGTCGAGATGCTCGTCGATGGTGTTGACCGTGTAGGGCCGGGTCGGGTTGGTCGAGGACGGCAACACGTTCGGCAGGCCGCACAATTTGATGATGTCGGGGGCGTGCCCGCCGCCCGCCCCTTCGGTGTGGAAGGCGTGGATGTTGCGGCCCTTGAACGCCGCGACCGTGTCTTCGACGAAGCCGCTTTCGTTCAGCGTGTCGGTGTGGATCGCGACCGCGATATCGAGCTGCTCGGCGACATCGAGGCAGCAATCGATCGCGGCCGGGGTGGTGCCCCAATCCTCGTGCAATTTGAGGCCGCAGGCGCCGGCCTCCACCATTTCGACCAGCGCGCGCGGGTCGGAGGCGTTGCCCTTGCCGAAGAAGCCGAGATTGACCGGGATGCCCTCGGCGGCCTCGATGATGCGCGCGAGGTGCCACGGGCCGGGGGTGCAGGTCGTTGCCGCGGTGCCCGCGGCGGGGCCGGTGCCGCCGCCGAGCATCGTCGTGATGCCGCTGTAGAGCGCCTCTTCGCACAATTGCGGGCAGATCAGATGGATATGCGCGTCGATGCCGCCGGCGGTGACTATTCGGTTCTCGCCGGCGATGATCTCGGTGCCGGGGCCGATCACGATATCGATGCCGGGCTGGACATCGGGATTACCGGCCTTGCCGATCGCGGCGATAAGCCCGTCGCGGATGCCGATATCGGCTTTGACGATCCCCCAATAATCGAGGATCACCGCATTGGTGATGACGGTGTCGACGGTACCGTCGGCGCGCGTCGCCTGGCTCTGCCCCATGCCGTCGCGGATCACCTTGCCGCCGCCGAACTTGACCTCCTCGCCGTAGATCGTGCGGTCGCTCTCGATCTCGATGACCAGCTCGGTGTCGGCGAGCCGCAACCGATCGCCGGTGGTCGGCCCGAACATCGCGGCATACGCCGCCCGCGGCAGCGAAACCGGCATCGGGTTACTCTTTTCTTCCACCTCCCCCCGTGAGGGGGAGGTCGGCGATGCGAATGCATCGACGGGTGGGGGGGTGGTCCGGCCGCTCGTGGCCGGCGATAATCCACCATGGCCTCCATCCGCGCTCGCCGGTTGCGTCAAAACCCGACGAAGGCCGAGATCCGGCTATGGTCGCGCTTGCGCCGGACGCAGCTCGGCGGCTCCCGCTTCCGGCGGCAGCAGCCGATCGGACCCTATATCGTCGATTTCTTCTGTCCGGCTGCGAAGCTGATCGTTGAGGTCGATGGAGGTCACCACGCCGATGACGGCCCGGAGCGCACCCGGTGGCTGGAGTCGCGGGGATATCGAGTGATCCGGTTCTGGAACAACGAGGTGCTGGAGAATACCGAGGGGGTGATCCTGGCGATTGTCGGCGCGCTGCCCCCCCCACCCGCCGATGCATGCGCATCGGCGGCCTCCCCCTCAAGGGGGGAGGCGGCACAACCGGGCACCGTCGCAAAGGCGCGGCAAAGCCGAAGAGGCTTGGATCGATGATGGCCTCACCTCCCCCCGTGAGGGGGAGGTCGGCGACGCGAATGCATCGCCGGGTGGGGGGCAAGTGCCGCCGGCGCATCACAAAGGACCGTTGATGCGGGCCTGGAAGCCGATGACGCGGCGGGCGCCGGCATAGGCCACGAGCCTGACCTCACGCGTCTGCCCCGGCTCGAACCGGGTCGCGGTGCCGGCCGGGATGTCGAGTCTGAAGCCGCGCGCCTGCTCGCGGTCGAAGCGCAACGCCGCGTTGGTCTCGTAGAAATGGTAGTGCGAGCCGACCTGGATCGGGCGGTCGCCGGTGTTGGCGACCGTCAAGGTCACGGTCGCGCGGCCGACGTTCATCTCGATCTCGCCCGCGGCCGGGAACAACTCGCCGGGGATCATGGGGAAGTGCGTTCTCGAAGGTCATTCCGGGGCGCCGCTCTGCGGCGAGCCCGGAACCCATGCACACGGGCGCCGGCCGGCATCGACCCGACACCGGCGCGTGATCTTGAAGGTCCGTGTTCATGGGTTCCGGGTTCGCAGCCTTCGGCCGCGCCCCGGAATGACGAAGCGGAGATGAGGCGGCTCATCGGATCGGCTCGTGGACGGTGACGAGCTTGGTGCCGTCGGGGAAGGTGGCCTCGACCTGGATCTCATGGATCATCTCGGGGATGCCCTCCATGACCTGCTCGCGCGAGATCACGGTGGCGCCGTCGCGCATCAGCTCGGCGACGGTGCGGCCGTCACGCGCGCCTTCGAGCACGTAATCGGTGATCAAGGCCACCGCCTCGGGATAGTTGAGCCTAACGCCGCGCCGCAACCGCCGTTCAGCCACCATCGCCGCGACCGAGACCAGCAATTTGTCCTTCTCGCGCGGCGTCAGGTTCATCGCTCGGCGGCCCTCCCCTTGCCGACAACCAGCATCAAACGTGCCACAGGCGCGGCAGGCGCGGCGGCAATCCCATCGCGGCGGCGCGCAAATGGCAAGCGAGTTCGGCGTAAGCGCGGCGCACCGATATCGCCGGACCGAGCCAGCGCGCGATCAGAACCTCGCCGATCGCCGTCGCCCCGACGCGCAATCCGGCACCATAGGCGTGCGACTGGAGCTGCCGCGCCATATCGAGAAACTGGCGCGCGTTCCCGGCTGGTAGGACGAGGATAAGGGTCGCGCAGGCCTCGGCGCCGGAGAAACACGCCGGGTCCGTCATGATTGCGGCGACATCCTCCCCGACATGCAATGCGTCGCCCCAGATCAGCGCCCCCTCGCGGCGGATCTCCCAGACCTCGCGCAGCAGCCCGGCCGTGAGACATTCGCCGCGGGCATGGCGGCCGAAGACGAGGATGTCGCCGCCGAGAAAGCCGGCACCGTCTGCGAGCGATACCCGCGTCTCGCGGTGCAGCCGCGCGCGGTCGAACAGGATCGTCTCGGGGGGCAGGAATTCGAGCCAGCCTCCCGCCTCGACGCCCAGCGTCTGCGCGACCGCGATGGGGGCGCCGGTCGAGCGGTAGACCTTCTCGGCGGCCGAGGCCGTGATGTGGCCCATGGCGCCCGGCCCGAGCCGCACCGCGATGTCGAGGCGGTCGCCCGCGACCAGCCCACCGGACGTCGTGACCAGCACCGCGGTCGGGATCTCGTCGGCCGCGCGCGCGGGAAACAGCACGCGCAGCGGATCGCGCTGATACAGATGCGCCAGCCGCGTAGCCCCGTGGCGCCGGGCAAAGCCGATTTCGGCACGCCCGTGCGCCAATTAGCAATCCGTCAATCGCCCCAGCCGTCAATACCGGTCAATACCCGAGCGCCATGCCGTCCTTGCGCGGGTCGGAGCCGCCGATCAGCACGCCGCGATCGTGATCCATCCAGATCGCCTGACAGCCGCCGATCGGGACCTTGCGGAGATCGATGTCGTGGCCGCGCCGCGCGAGGTCGGCGATGACCGGCTCGGGATTGGTCGGCTCGACCTGCAACTTGCCGCGAAACGCGAAGCTGCGCGGCGCGTCGGCGGCCTGCTGCGGGTCCATGCCGCGGTCGAGCATGCGATGCAGGAAATGCGCGTGGCCGGCCGCCTGATATTGGCCGCCCATGACCCCGAACGGCATCACCGCGCGCCCGTTCTGGCACAACATGCCGGGGATGATCGTATGCATCGGCCGCTTGCCGGGCCCGATCGCGTTGGGATGGCCGGGGATCGTGCGGAACGCGCTGCCGCGGTTTTGCAATAAGACGCCGCTTTGCGGCGCGACGATGCCGCTGCCGAACCCGGAAAACAGCGAGTTGATGAACGAGACCGCGTTGCCGTCGCGATCGACCGCGCACAGGTAGACCGTGTCGGCGTGCAATGTGCCGCCATGCCATTCGTTGCCGGGCAGCGTGGCGTCGAGCCGGATTTGTCGGCGCGCGTTCTCGGCCCACGCGTCTGACAGAAAGCCGCGGACATCGATTTCGGCGTGCGCCGGGTCGGCGAAGGCGTCGTCGCGCGCCCGGTAGGCTGCTTTGGTGGCCTCGGCGAGCAGATGCAGCCGGTCGGCTTCGCTGAACGACTCGTCGCCGAGCGCAAACCCCTCGAGCTGCCGCAGGATCATCAGCGCCGCCAGCCCCTGCCCATTCGGCGGGCACTCGTAAACCTCATAGCCGCGATAGGAGGCATGGATCGGCTCGACCCATTCGGCGCGTTGCGCGTCGAAATCTTCCGCCTCGTGCAGGCCGCCGAGGCTGTTGAGGCGACCGACGATGTCGCGCATGACCGGCCCATCGTAAAATGCGGCGCGGCCGTCGCGGCCGATGCTGCGCAAAGTCGCGGCGAGCGGCGGGTTGCGCATCGTGTCGCCGGCCGCCGGCGGCTTGCCGCCGGGGAGGAACAAGGCCGCCGTTTCGGGGTCGTGCAATTTCCATTGCAGCCGGTTCCAGTCATAGGCGACGCGCGGGGTCACGACGTAGCCCTCCTCGGCCGCCTTTGCCGCCGGCTCGAGCAGTTCGGCGAGCGGGCGGGTCCCGTACTCGCGATTGAGCAGACACCACGCGTCGACCGCGCCGGGAACCGTGACGGCATGCGGGGTCTGGACCTCGATGTCCCGCATCTGCCGCTCGCTGTACCACTCGACCGTCGCCTTCCCCGGCGCGCGGCCCGAGCCGTTGAGCGCCACCGGCGGCGCGCCTTGGCGCGAATAGAGCACGAAGCAGTCGCCGCCGATCCCGGTGCTTTGCGGTTCGACGACCCCTTGCATGGCAACAGCAGCGATCGCCGCATCCATCGCATTCCCGCCGCTGCGCAATACGTCGAGCCCGGCAACGGTGGCCCGCGGCGCCGAGGTGGCGACCATGCCGTTGGCGGCCATCGCCGCCGAGCGGTTGGGATTGTTGAAATCGCGCATCCGTTGCTCCACGCCCGTTTCCAAAAAGGGCGCCGGCCGCGCAAGGCTGACCGGCAGGCTTCCCGCTTGTGGCGTAGTCATGCAACGTCCTAGGGTGCGGGTCAATTCGCACCCCCGGGAAAGCGGTCCGGTATTTGGCATGGCCGAGGCGTTGAAATTCCCAGTCGCGACGCCGCCTGCGTCGGGCCGGGCGGAACCCATTGCGCCGGGCGTGCGCTGGCTTCGCATGCCATTGCCCTTCGCACTCGACCACATCAATCTGTGGCTGCTCGAAGACGGCGAAGGCTGGGCCGCGGTCGATTGCGGCTATGCCATGCCCGAAACCAAGGGGGCCTGGGAACGGATCTTCGACGAAGACCTCGAAGGGCGCCCGATCACCCGCATCTTCGTGACCCATTACCACCCCGACCATATGGGGCTGGCGGACTGGCTCGGGCGGCGTTGGAATGCGCCGTTATGGACGACCGAAAAGGAATGGCTGCACGCGCGCATGCTGACCGGCGGCGTCAACGAGGATTTCGCCCCGCTGCGCCGCGACTTCGGCCACCGCGCCGGGCTCGATCCCGAAGCCGGCGCGATCTTCGCCGAGCGCCATGACGGCTATCGCCGCGGCGTCCCGTCGGTGCCGCCGAGCTATCATCGGCTGACGGACGGCATGACCGTCGCGATCGGCGGGCGGATGTGGCGGGTCATCGTCGGCGAAGGCCATGCGCCGGAACTGGCCTGCCTCTATTGCGCCGAGATTGGCGTGCTGATCGCCGGCGACCAGATCCTGCCGCGCATTTCGCCCAACATCAGCGTGCAGGCGCACGAACCGGAGGGCGATCCGCTCGCCCGCTACCTCGCCTCGCTCGCCAAGTTGCGCCGAATGGTGCCGGCCGCGACCTTCGTATTGCCGTCGCACAACCTGCCATTCTATGGCCTGCATGCCCGCATCGACGAGCTTGCCGCGCATCACCAAGAACGCTGCGCCGAGGTGCTGCAGGCCTGCGCCGCCCCGAAAACGGCGGCGGAGATGGTGCCGGTCATGTTTCGGCGGAAGCTCGATGGACACCAAATGGCATTTGCGCTCGGCGAGGCATTGGCGCATCTCCATTTTCTGGTCGGCACCGGCGAATTGCGGCGCCGGCGCGAGCCCGACGGCGTCGATCGTTTTTTGCGCGCCTAGACCCTCGCTTGACGAAAGGCAGACCATGGCCCGGATCAATCACATCGCGCTCAAGGTGGCGGACCTCGAAGCGGCGACCAGGTTCTACGAGAACGTGTTCGGCTTCCGCCAGGTCAAGACCGGGCGCTCGCGCGGCCACATCTCGCGGCACATGACCGACGGCTATATCGACCTCGCGCTGATGCTCTATGACAGCGAGGACGACGAGGAAGCCAAGTTGGTCGGCGAAGGCCCGGCGATTCACCATTTCGGCATCGAGGTCGAGGACCGGCAGGGCTTCATCGAGAAGATCGAAGCCAATGGCGGCACGATCCTGTCGGCGCGCGATGAAGGCGCTCTCAAATTCCGCAGCGCCGACGGCACGATTGCCGAAATCGTCGATGTCGGGCGCTACGACACGAAGAAACAGAACCGCGCGTGAGCGGCCGGACGGATATCCGCGGCCGAATCGCGAGCCCGTTCCCCGGCGTCTCCCGTGTCGCAGTCAGCCCTGGTGCCCGTCTCGGTTGGCGACGAACTCGATCTCTTGCGCTCCTTGCCAAAGCGCGAGTCGGCCGAGTTCGGGCAGCTGCTGGTGCCCGGCCACGATGGTGAGGAAATGGTTGCCGGCGAGCTGCCCGACCTTGCTGGCAAAGCGGACGCCGCCATAGGCGAGCAGAATTTCGGTCTCGCTGACGCCGCCCGGATGGAGCAGGAACTCGCCCGGCGCTGGATAGCTCGTCGCGTTCTCGTAACCGAACCCGACATCAAGACCGCCGAGCGGAATCCAGCATGCTTCCCCGCTCCATCGGACATGAACGAGCCGTGCCCGATAGGGCAGGATGCTTTCGAACCAGGCGCAGCTGCGCGGGGCCTCGGCCCGTTGCAGGCGCGCCACAAACGAAAACGGGCCGGCAGCGATGTGGATATCGGACATGTCGACCCCGCTCTCGCCCCGCGGCTCCGTCCGCCGATCCGGGGAGGGCGTCAGTATCGGCCCCTACCCCTCCTTGAGCCGCCGAGCCGCCTCGAGCGCGAAATAGCTCAATACGCCGTCGGCGCCGGCGCGCTTGAAGCACAACAGGCTCTCCATCATCGCGCGGTCGCCGTCGAGCCAGCCGCGCTCGGCGGCGGCACGGATCATCGAGTATTCGCCGCTGACCTGGTAGGCGAAGGTCGGCACCCGGAATGCGTCCTTCACCCGCCGGATGACGTCGAGATAGGGCAGGCCGGGCTTGACCATGACCATGTCGGCGCCTTCCTGCAAGTCGAGCGCAACCTCGCGCAAGGCCTCGTCGCCATTGGCCGGGTCCATCTGGTAGGTTCGCTTGTCGGCGCTGCCGAGCGCGGTCGTCGAGCCGATCGCGTCCCGGAACGGCGCGAAAAAGCACGAGGCGTACTTTGCCGCATAGGACATGATTCGCACCCGCTCGAAGCCGGCCGCATCAAGCGCCTCGCGCACCGCCCCGACGCGGCCGTCCATCATGTCGGATGGCGCGATGATGTCGCAGCCGGCCTCGGCCTGGATCACCGCCTGCTGCCGCAGGATCGCGACGGTCTCGTCATTCGCGACATAGCCGTCGCGGATGACCCCGTCATGCCCGTGCGAGGTGAACGGGTCGAGCGCCACGTCGCACAGCACGCCGAGCCCGGGCACCGCCCGTTTAATCGCGGCGACCGCGCGACACACGAGGTTGTCGGGGTTCACAGCCTCGCTGCCTTCGGGGTCCTTCAGCGCCGGCGACACCGCCGGAAATACCGCCATCGTCGAAATTCCGAGCGCTGCCGCCTCACCGGCAGCGTCGACCAAGGCCGGGATCGACAGCCGGAACGCGCCCGGCATCGACGGGACCGGGGCCCGACCGCTTTCGTTTTGCACGAAGACCGGCCAGATCAAATCGGCGGCAGTCAGCGCATGCTCGGCGACCAGCCGCCGCGACCATGCATCGCGGCGGTTGCGGCGCAGCCGCGAGCGCGGATAGGGGGGGAGCGGCGGCAGGAAGGAGGCGGTCACGAGTTCACCAAGGCGCAGCGCGCGGCACAGCCGCAGATGCCGCCAAAATAGAAGGCGCGTCCTCCGCCTGCAACGCACTCCCGCCCGCGGCCATGATGATGCGGGCGGGGCATAAAGACCGGGGCTCGATATTGAATCGTAAGCTCGCCGCAGCTCCCTGATTTCGTCCCCAGCTCCGGCTTAACGAAGTTAAACAAAAGTTAGGGATTTAACGCGTCTTATTAAAAGGTTCAAACCCGAGCCCCCACCAGGGAGGCTAAAT
>Ga0213875_10000530_pt1 | contig 31543 bp, 26 predicted proteins | sample BarmaccomBMRX_R8_FD_160105 | JGI IMG/M metagenome (GOLD analysis project Ga0213875, IMG submission 160105) | Root-associated microbial communities from Barbacenia macrantha in rupestrian grasslands, the National Park of Serra do Cipo, Brazil - RX_R8 | ecosystem: Host-associated > Plants > Roots...
GCGCCGGCCGGGCGCCGCGGGTCGTTGGCGCCGCGCAAGACTCCATCCGGACCGATTGCGATCAGCTCGACCGCACCCCACGGCGCCCGCCGCTCGGCCCGGTAGCCCATCCCCTGCAGCGCGGCAAGCACATCCTCGGACAGCGCACCCGCCTCGTAAAGCAGGAGATCGGGCAGAAATTGATGATGAAAACGCGGCGCTGCGACCGCCTGCGCCGGCGCCATCCCGTAATCGACCAGGTCCATGACGGTTTCGACCACGCTGGTGATGATGCGCGAGCCACCCGGGCTCCCGAGGACGAAGACGGGTTTGCCGCCCCGTTCGACGATGCTCGGCGCCATCGACGAGAGCGGCCGCTTGCCCGGCGCGATCGCATTGGCCGTGCCCTGCACGAGCCCGAACATGTTGGGCGTATCCGGCGCGATCGCGAAATCGTCCATCTCGTTATTGAGCAGAAACCCGGTTTTCGGTGCGACCACGCCCGCACCGAAATTGCCGTTGATGGTGTAGGTGACCGCCACCGCGTTGCCCTCGCGGTCGACCACGGAATAATGCGTGGTTTGCGCTCCTTCCGAAGCCGTCGAGGCGGCCGGCAACGCGAGCGACGGCGTGGCGCGGCCGGGCTCGATCCGGCTGCGGATCGCCGCGGTGTGCGCCGGGGAGAGCAGCCGCGCAACTGGGTTGGCGACAAAGGCCGGGTCGCCGAGAAAGGCGTTGCGGTCGCGATAGGCATTACGCATCGCCTCGACCGTCACATGCACCGATTCCGGCGAGCCGAAGCCGAGGGCCGGCATGTCCCACCCCTCGACCACGTCAAGGATCTCGCACATCGTCGTGCCGCCCGAGCTAGGCGGCGGCGCCGAGACGACCCGGTAACCGCGATAGGGGCACGCAAGCGGCGCCGTTTCGTGCACCGCGTAGGAAGCGAAATCCGCCTCGGTCAGGATGCCGCCGGCCTGCCGGCTCGCGGCCGCAACCGCGGCCGCGATCGGCCCCCGGTAGAAGGCCTGCGGCCCGCCTTGCGCGACGAGCGCCAGGGTGTCGGCGAGATCCTTCTGAATAAGGCGTTCTCCGGCGGCGTAAGGGCTTCCGTCCGCGTGCAGGAAAAGGCGTTTCGCTTCCGGGTCTCTGGCTAAGCGCTCGGCCGCGGCATCGAGCAGCTGCGCGTCCGGGCGTTGCAGGACGAAGCCGTCGCGCGCCAAGGCCAGCGCCGGCGCCATCGCCTCGGTCCGCTGCATGCGGCCGTATTCGGCGAGGGCGCGGTCGAGCCCCATGACGGTGCCTGGCACCCCAGCGGCCCGGTACCCATCGAGGCTCGCGCCGGCGATCGGATGTCCAGCCGCGTCGAGGTACATCGTCGGGCTGGCCGCGGCGGGAGCGGTCTCGCGGAAATCGAGGAATGTGTCGCGCCCGTCCGCAAGGTGGATCAGCATGAAACCGCCGCCGCCGATATTGCCGCAGCACGGATCGACCACCGCCAGCGCATAGCCGACCGCAACCGCGGCATCGACCGCGTTGCCGCCCGCCTGCAGGATCTGTAACCCGGCTTCGGAGGCGTAATGCTGCGCCGCGACCACCATTCCGTGCGCCGCCTCAGCCGCGTCGACCGCCTCTGCGAACGCGGGCTTCGCGGCAGCCAGCAGAAACAGCCCGGCCGCCGCCGTAACCGAAACTGCGGCGGTCAGACCGCGAAAGGAGCGGGCGACGAGATTGGAGCGGGTGAAGGGAATCGGAGCTCCATGGGATAACGCGCTTCTGATAAAGAAGATACAGGAAACATGCTGTATTCCAATGATCTGAATACTCGCAGGCGGCTATTCTTAGCCGCGTTTTTCCTCTTGAGATTCCAAGTGAAAGGCTAGGGATCCTGCGATTTCCCGAGTGCTCTCGAATTGGCTTTTATGACGCGGCTGATGACGTCGTGCTTGCGATCCCGCTATGGCGATCCGTACCGGCATATACCATGATCGGCTGCGGCGTGGGGCCGGGCCGGGCCAAGGTGGGCCTGAGGGGTTCCCAATGCGGTCGCCCTTTTCGTTACGGGCAAGGGAAAGGTAGAGCCGGCTGTGATCTTCAACGGCTTCGAGCGGATGGTCGCGTTCCGGTATCTGCGGGCGCGGCGGCAGGAGGGGTTTGTTTCGGTCATTGCGATCTTTTCGCTGCTCGGGATCGCGCTCGGCGTCGCGACCTTGATCATCGTCATGTCGGTCATGAACGGCTTTCGCGCCGATCTGGTCAGCCGCATCCTCGGCCTCAACGGACATCTCGGGGTTTACGGCCAAAGCGGCGGGCTGACCGATTTCGACGCCGACGCGCAGAAGGTGCGGGCCTTGCCGGGCGTGGTCAGCGCCACCCCGCTGATCGAGGGTCAGGTGATGGCGACAAGCGATGCCGGCGCGGCAGGTGCGCTGGTGCGCGGCATCCGCCCGGACGACATCCGCGGCCGCAAGCTGATCGCCGACCATATCGTCGCCGGATCGCTCGCCGATTTCGGCGATGACGGCATCGTCGTCGGCGGCCGGCTGGCGCGCCGGCTCGGGGTCGCGGTTGGCAGTTCGTTGACGCTGATCTCGCCGCAAGGCAACGCGACCGCCTTCGGCACGATGCCGCGGCTCAAGACCTACCATGTGGTCGGGCTGTTCGATGTCGGCATGTACGAATACGACAACAGCTTCATCTATGTGCCGCTCGAGGCGGCACAGGTTTTCTTCCGCCTGCCGAACGCGGTCACCAACCTCGAAGTGTTCGTCGCCGACGCCGACCGGGTCGGGCGGGAACGCCAGCTGATCGCCCAGGCGCTGGGCGGCGGCATCCGCATCGTCGATTGGCAGCAGGCCAATTCGGGCCTGGTCAATGCGGTCGAGATCGAGCGCAACGTGATGTTCCTGATCCTGACGCTGATCATCGTGGTCGCCGCGTTCAACATCATTTCGAGCATGATCATGATGGTGAAGGACAAGGGGCGCGACATCGCGATCCTGCGCACGATGGGCGCCTCGCGCGGCATGATCCTGCGCATCTTCATGCTGAGCGGAGCCAGCGTCGGGGTGATCGGCACCGTCGCCGGCTTTGCCCTCGGCCTCGCCTTCACCGAAAACATCGAGGCCATCCGGCAATTCGTCCAAGGCATTGTCGGCACCGATCTGTTCGCCGCCGAAATCTATTTCTTCACCCGCATCCCGGCGCGCATCGACACGCAGGAGGTCGCGACGGTGGTGCTGATGGCGCTGGCATTGTCGTTCCTTGCGACGCTCTACCCGTCCTGGCGCGCCGCCCGGCTCGATCCGGTGGAGGGGCTGCGCTACGAATGAGCGCGGCGGAGCCGGTCGCGGCGGCGCCGGCCGCGCTCGAATTGCGCGGCGTGCGGCGGGTGTTCCAGCAGGGCGGCACGGCGCTCGCCGTGCTGAACGGGGTCGATCTGAGACTCTCGCCGGGCGAGATGGTCGCGCTGGTCGGCCCCTCCGGCGCCGGCAAATCGACGCTGCTGCATGTCGCGGGTCTGCTGGAAAAGCCGGATGGCGGCGCCGTGCTGATCCAGGGGCGCGATTGCGGCGGGCTCTCCGACGAGCGGCGCACATTGCTGCGCCGCCGCGCGCTGGGCTTTGTCTACCAGTTCCATCATCTGCTGCCGGAATTCTCGGCGTTGGAGAACGTGGTTCTGCCGCAGATGATCGCCGGCGTGTCGCGCGGCCGGGCACGCGAGCGGGCGGTAACCCTGCTCGAACAGGTCGGCCTCGCGGCGCGGCTCGACCACCGGCCGGCGCGGCTGTCGGGCGGCGAGCAGCAGCGCGTCGCGATCGTGCGCGCCCTCGCCAACCAGCCGGTCATCCTGCTTGCCGACGAGCCGACCGGCAATCTCGACCACGCAACCGGCGCCAGCGTGACCGACACGCTGATCGCAATCGTCCGCAATACCGGCCTCGCCGCGCTGATCGCCACCCACAATCTCGAACTCGCGCACCGCCTCGACCGAATCGTCGTGCTAGAGGAAGGGCACCTGGTCTCCGTCTGAGGCGCGATGCAAAACTACCGAGCGGCCTTTTAAAGCGCTCCCGGTCGAATCGGGGCGGCTGTCGCGTCCGGAGCAGGGCGCGAGTCCGCGCGAAGGCGCCGCGCAATCCTTGGCTGCGTCGACGGGCGCTGATTTTGGCTCGGGCGCGTGCCATCCTCTGCGCTCCTGCAGCAGTCCAATCCGATGCCGCTCGCCGATTTCGTTCATCTCCGCGTCCATACCGCCTATTCGCTGTCGGCCGGCGCGATCCGCATCAAGGATTTGGCCGCGCTGTGCCGGGCCGAGGGCATGCCGGCGGTGGCGATCACCGACACCGGCAATTTGTTTGGGGCGCTCGAATTCGCGACGGCCTGCGTCGAGGCCGGCGTGCAGCCGATTGTCGGCTGCGAGGTGGCGCTGACGCCGGAGTTGCGGGGCGAGGCGAGCCGGCCGGGGCGCGCCGCGGCGGCGCTCGACCGTATCGTGCTGCTGGTCCAAAGCGAGACCGGCTACCGCAACCTGCTGGATCTGGTCAGCCGGTCCTACCTCGACGGCGAAGGGGCGGCCGAGCCGAGCGTCGAGTTGGGCGCTGTCGCCGCCGCGAGCGAGGGATTGCTGTGCCTCACGGGCGGCGCCCGCGGCCCGCTCGGGCGGCTGATCCGGGACGGGCAGGGGGACGCCGCCGAGGCGCTCGCCGCAACGCTCTCGGCCGCCTTTCCGGGCCGGCTCTATATCGAGCTGATGCGGCACGGCACGGCGGAAGAGGCGCGCAGCGAGCCCGGCCTCGTCGAGCTGGCCTACCGGCACGGGTTGCCGCTGGTCGCGACCAATGACGCCTATTTCCCGGATCGTGACTTCTACGAGGCGCATGACGCGCTTCTCTGCATTGCGCAGGGGCGGGTGCTCGGCGACAGCGATCGCGAGCGGCTGACCCCCGACCATTTCTTCCACCCGGCGGCGGAGATGCGCGCCGCGTTCGCCGATCTGCCGGAGGCGTGCGACAACACGTTGATTGTCGCCCGGCGCTGCGCCTTCATCCCGCGGCCGCGCAAGCCGATCCTGCCCGCCTTCCCGACGCCCGAGGGCATGGACGAAGAGAGCGCGCTTCGCGCGGCGGCGCGCGATGGCCTCCTGGCGCGTCTGACCGCGAACGGCGTCCAGACCGATAGCGCCGAGGCGGTGCCGTACCGGGAACGGCTCGAATACGAGCTCGGCGTCATCATCAAGATGGGTTTCGCCGGGTATTTCCTGATCGTCGCCGACTTCATCCAATGGGCAAAGCGGCAGCGGATCCCGGTCGGGCCGGGGCGGGGGTCCGGGGCCGGCTCGGTGGTCGCCTGGGCGTTGACGATCACCGACCTCGACCCGCTTCGCTTCAACCTAATCTTCGAGCGCTTCCTGAACCCCGAACGTGTGTCGATGCCGGATTTCGACGTCGATTTCTGCCAGGAGAGGCGCGACGAAGTCATCCGCTATGTGCAGCAGAAATACGGCCGCGACCGGGTCGCGCAGATCATCACCTTCGGCAAGTTGCAGGCCCGCGCCGTGCTGCGCGACGTCGGGCGGGTGCTGGGAATGCCCTACGGCCAGGTCGATCGGCTGTGCAAGCTGGTGCCGAACAACCCTGCCCATCCGGTCACGCTCGAACAGGCGATCGCCGGCGAGCCGCTATTGCAGCAGCAGCGCGACGGCGACGAGGCGGTGGCGCGGCTGATCGCGATCGCCTTGAAGCTCGAAGGCCTGTATCGGCACGCTTCGACCCACGCAGCGGGGGTCGTCATCGGCGACCGGCCGCTCGTCGAACTGGTACCGCTCTACCGCGACCCGCGCTCCGACATGCCGGTCACGCAGTTCAACATGAAATGGGTCGAGCTGGCCGGGCTTGTCAAATTCGACTTTCTCGGCCTCAAGACCCTCGACGTGCTGGAGAAAACGGTCGAGCTGCTCGGGGCGCGCGGTATCGAGCTCGATCTCGGCGGGCTGCCGCTCGACGACGCGGCGAGCTTCGCGCTGATCGCCCGCGGCGACACTTACGGCATATTCCAGCTTGAAAGCGCAGGCATGCGCGACAGCCTGCGCAAGCTGAAGCCGAACCGGTTCGAAGACATCATCGCGATGAACGCGCTGTACCGGCCGGGGCCGATGGACAGCATCCCGAACTACATCAGGTGCAAGAACGGCGAGGAGGAGGTTCGCTACCCGCACCCGCTGCTGGAGCCGATCCTGAAGGACACATTCGGCGTCTTCACCTACCAGGAACAGGTCATGCAGGCGGCGCAGATCATGGCCGATTACAGCCTGGGCGCGGCCGACATCTTGCGCCGTGCGATGGGGAAGAAGATCAGGAGCGAAATGGAGGCGCAGCGCGCGATTTTCGTCGGCGGCGCCGCAAAGAAGGGCATCGATGCCGAAAAGGCGAATTTCGTTTTCGACCTGATGGAGAAGTTCTCCGGCTACGGCTTCAACAAATCGCATTCGGCGCCATACGCGCTGATCGCCTACCAGACGGCGTATCTGAAGGCGAACCACCCGGTCGAGTTCCTCGCCGCATCGATGACGCTCGACCTCGGCAATACCGACAAGCTGAACCAATACCGGCAAGAGGCGGGTCGGCTCGGCATCGCGCTGCTGCCGCCGGATGTGAACCGCTCCGGCGTCGCCTTCACGGTCGAGCCTGACCCGCGCAGCGGCAAGCCGGCGATCCGCTACGCGCTGGCCGCGATCAAGGGCGTCGGCGCGCAGGCCATGGGCGAGTTGGTGGCCGAGCGCGAGCGCGGCGGCCGCTTCATCGACCTGTTCGATTTCGCCCGCCGCATCGACGCCAAAAGCTTCAACCGCCGGCAATTCGAGAGCCTCGTCAAGGCCGGCGCGTTCGAGGCGCTGAACCCCAACCGGGCGCAAAGCCTCGCCGCGGCCGAGTTGCTGCTGCGGCAGGCGAGCCGCGCCGCCGAGGAGCGCGAGAGCCGCCAGGAAAGCCTGTTCGCCGGCATCGATAGCGGCTTTGCCGCGCGCCCCGCCCTGCCGCTGGTGGCGGACTGGCCGCCGGTCGAGAAATTGCAGCACGAATTCGACGCGATCGGCTTTTACCTGTCGAGCCACCCGCTGGACCCCTACGGCAAGAGCCTCGAGCGCGCCGGCATCTTGCGGATCGTCGATCTGCCGGCGGCGCTCGCTGCCAATGCCGCGACCCGGTTCAAGCTGGCCGGCATCGTGGTCGGGCGCAAGGAGCGCACTTCCGCCCGAGGCAACCGGTTCGCCTTCCTTCAGATGTCGGACACGTCGGGGGTCTTCGAGCTGACCTTATTCTCGGAAGTGCTGGCGCAGGCGCGCGGGCTGCTCGATTCCGGGCAACCGCTCGTTGCGACCGTCGATGCGCGCAGCGAGGAGGACAGCCTGCGGCTGACCGTGCAGAAAATCGAGCCGCTCGACGCCATCGTCGCGCATGCCGCGGCGGGGCTGCGCGTCTTCGTCGGCGAGAGCGAGGCGTTGTCGCGGTTGAAGAACCTGATTTCCCGCGAGGCCGGTGGGCGCGGCCGAATCTCGGTGGTGCTCGATCTGCCGAGCCGCGAGGTCGAGATCGCGATCCCCGGCGGCTTCCGCGTCAACCCCGCGATCCGCGCCGCAGTCAAATCCCTCCCCGGCATCGTCGACGTGCACGATATTTAAGTCGTGCAGGGTTTTCCCGTGCGGGTCGGCGCGCCGCCCGTCGACCACCTGCCCCAAGCCTCCCGGGCGCAACCTACAAGCCGGCTTAGGCGGAAAGGCGGTCCTGGCTGATCATCCGTGTACGCCATGACGCCGTTTCACGCTTTGAGTGCCGCGGCGGCATTGCGCGGCACAGAGGGGCCGGATTGTAGCTGAGGACGCCGTTCGCCCGTTGCGCATCGTTCAGCTTGTCTTGAAGCTCGCCAGAATGTGACCGGCGATTTCTTGGGCATGTCCTGTGAGTGGCCTTTTGGCGTTAAATCAAGCCTCCGCCCTCGTATCCATCGAATAGCAGCGAATTGTCTCGAGAACGGCCGCTGAGAGTTCTGCTTGCGTATACGGTTTCGAAATGCGCCGGAGGTTCGCTTCGGCGCCGCGCGGCATCTCGGCATAGCCCGTGGCGATCAACACAGGGAGGTTCGGGCGGGCGGATAGGATCGCGTCGCGCAGCTGGAGGCCGCTCATCTCCGGCATGACCTGGTCCGTAATGACGAGATCCAGCTCCGGGTGACCTTTGACCGCTTCGATCGCCTCACGGCCCGACGGCGCCTGGATCACGCGGTGCCCGAGATCCTCCAGCAGCGAGGCAGTGTTCGACAGGACGAGGCTGTCATCGTCAACGACCAGCACGAGCAGCGGCCGCGTCTCCGGTTTCGACTCCGTGCCGCTTTCGCCCTGCGAGCTATGCTGCGCCGCGTCTTCGGCGACCATTGGAAGCCATAACTCGATACACGTGCCTTCGCCTTTGCGGCTCTTTATGGTCAGCGAGCCGCCGCACTGGGCGGCAAGGCCATGCACCATCGACAACCCCAGACCGGTTCCTTTGCCGACCCCCTTTGTGGTGAAGAACGGCTCGGTCGCTCGCGCGAGGACCGCTTCGTCCATCCCTTCCCCGGTGTCGCGCACGGCCAGCCGGATGTAGTCGCCGGGCTTGAGATCGGCCCGCCCGGCAACGACTGTCTCGCGATCCCCGGAAATGGTGATCGTCCCGCCTTTCGGCATCGCGTCGCGCGCGTTGACGGCAAGGTTGAGGAGAGCCGTCTCCAGGGAGTTGGGGTCCGTTCGGGCCGGCGGCAGATCGGGCGGGACGCGGATTTCGATCCGGATCGTCGGGCCGATCGAGCGCTGCAGGAAGCCCAGCATGCCACGAAGCAGCGGGGCCAGCGCGACCGGCTCCAATGTCAGCTCCTGCTTGCGCGCAAAGGCGAGCATTCTTTGCGTGAGGTTCGCTCCCCGCTCGGCTCCCTGGATTGCGTTTTCAATAAGCGGCGTGATCCTCGGATTGTACGGAAGCCGCTTGCGGAGCAGCTCCAAATTGCCCAGCACAGCCGTCAGTAAATTATTGAAATCGTGGGCGACGCCGCCGGTGAGCTGGCCGATTGCATCCATCTTTTGCGACTGGAACAGCGCTTCGCGCGCGTCGTCCAAGGCACGTTGCGCTGCTTTTCTCTCGGTGATGTCACGCGTGATCTTGGCGAAACCGACGATCTCGCCATCATCGTCGCGTATTGGGTCGATGACGACATGGGCCCAGAAACGCGTGCCGTCCTTGCGCACCCGCAGCCCTTCGTTCTCCCACCGCCCCTCGCGCCGCGCCGTTGCGAGGCCGGTCTGCGGGAGTCCGGCCGCTCGGTCCTCCTCCGTGTAAAAACGCGAGAAATGCTCGCCGATGATTTCCTGCGGAAGATAGCCCTTGATCCGTTGAGCGCCGGAGTTCCAGCTCGTGATCCGGCCGTCGCGGTCGAGCATGTAGATCGCGTAATCCGTGACGCCCTGGACCAGCAGCCGGAACTGCTCCTCGCTGCGCCGCAGCGCCTGTTCGGCGCGCCTCCGTTCGGTCAGGTCGCGGGTAATTTTCGCGAAGCCGACCAGCTCTCCCGAAGGGGTCCGTATCGGATCGACGACGACATGCGCCCAGAACCGGCCGCCATCCTTTCGCACGCGCCAGCCCTCGCGTTCGAAACGCCCCTCTGTGGCCGCCGTCCGGAGCGCGATCTCGGGCAGGCCGATCGCGCGATCCTCTTCAGTGTAGAATTTCGAAAAGTGCTGACCGAGGATCTCGGAAGGGCTGTAGCCTTTGAACCGCTGCGCGCCGGCGTTCCAGCTGACCACGAGCCCCGTCGGATCGAGCATGTAAATCGCATAATCGGTGATCGCGTCGACCAGCAGCCGGTATCGGCCTTCGTCGGTCCGCGAAGCGTCGACCCGGTCTTGATGCTCCATCACGCCCTCTGCCGGGGCGCGCGCCCGGCCTGACTACGCTCAACCCAAACATAATCGGAAAAGTTCCGCGGTACGAAGCCCCGCGCCGGGCGCGGCGCGCTCGCTCGCCAAACAGAACGCGTTATGGCATGCTTTCTTGCTCAATTCGACTCTTGTCAGAGCGGGGGATGCCCATGTGTCGGGACCTGTCGGTCGTGACCGAGGACGCTCCGCCCGGCCCCGGAAGGATCCCGGAACGAATGGTTCGTTTGCGGGTTGGGAGAGCAGGGCAGCTCGATGAGGTCCGCGAATGGATACGCCGCTTGAGATCGTCTTCCACAACCTGTCCACTTCCGAAGCGGTCGAGGCCGAAATTCGCGAGCGCGTCCAGAAGCTCGACAAGATCTACGACCATCTGGTCGGTTGCCGCGTTTCTGTCGAGCTATTGCACCGGCAGCACCAGACCGGCAACGTCTTCGACGTCCATGTCGAGATGAAGGTCCCCGGCGACACGCTCGTGGTCAGCCGCGAGCCGCACCGAGCGCACGAAAAATACGTGCAGCCGACGCTGCAGACCTCGTTGCGCGACGCGTTCAAGGCGGCCGAGCGCCAGCTGCTTGAGTTCAAGCGCCGCCAGAGCGGCGAGGTGAAGCCGCATGACGAGGCCTTTGCCGGCCAGGTCTCTCAATTGTACCCGCGCGAGGATCACGGCTTCATCCTGACGCATGAGGGCACCCAGCTCTATTTCCATCGCAACAGCCTGCTCGACGGCAATTTCGACCGGCTGCAGCGCGGCGACAAGGTGCATTTCGTGCAGACGGTCGGCGACACCGGGCCGATCGCCAGCAAGGTTTGGCCGGCCGGCGAACCGGGTTAGGAACCCTGGCTGCGCTCTGCCGAGGGCGCGATGTCGAGCAGCTCGCCGATCCGCTCTGCGGCCTTCAGACCGAACCCGGTCAGCACGGCGACGGTAACCTCTCCGGCTCGGATCGTTCCGTCCCGGATCAGTCGGCTGAGCGCCCCGCCCACCGTCGCGGCGGTGGGTTCGACAAACAACCCGAGACGGCCCAGCCGGCTCAGGGCCGGCGCTATGTCCCGCTCCGACACAGCCACGACACCCCCGCCCGAGCGGCGCAGCGCGGCGAGCACCTCGGCGGTGCGGACCGGGCGCTGCGTCGCAATGCCGTCCGCAACGGTCGGTTGCGCGGCGAACGGGACATAGCGGTCCTGCCCGGTGTCCCAGGCCGCCGCGAAAGCCGCGCAGTTTTCCGCCTGCACGGCGAAGAGGCGAGGCCGGCTTGCGATTTCGCCGCGGCGCTGCAACTCCTCGAAACCGCGGTCCAGCCCGAGCACGTTGCTGCCGTAACCCGTCGGGACCAGCACGTTGTCCGGGACCCGGAAGCCGAGCTGCTCCCACAACTCGAAGGCGAGGGTTTTCGTGCCCTCGATAAAGAACGGGTGCCAATTGTGGCTGGCATAAAAGCTCTCGCCAGCGGCGGCGAGCGCGGCGTCGGTGACCGCCTGCCGGCTCCCGGGAACCGCGCGAACATCCGCGCCGGTGGCGGCAATCTGCACGACCTTGCCGCGCGGTGCGGCAGCCGGTACGTAGATGCGGCATCGCATCCCGGCCGCGGCCGCATAGGTGGCGATCGACGCCCCGGCATTCCCTGAGGAGTCCTCGTGAATCGGCCCGACTCCGACTTCGATCAGATGGTTCAGCATGACGGCGGTACCGCGATCCTTGAACGACCCGGTCGGCATCTGCGATTCGAGCTTGAACCGGATCGGCACGCCGTCCCAGAGGCGGTCGACAAGCGGCGTCCAGCCCTCGCCCAATGTGACGAGCGGCGGCCCGGAGAGCGCAAGCGCGGTGCGATAGCGCCACAGCGAGGCGTCATCGCCGATGATGTCGGCGCGCGCGAGACCCTGACCCGGTCCGAGGTTCAGATGGCCGCCGCAGTCGCAGCGCCACATCGGCTGGGTCGCCGGGCAGACTGCGCCGCAGGCGGCGCAGTGAAATTCGGCTACGCCCATGGCTTCTCCTCGCCGGCCTCCCTGTTGCGCTCAGCCGCCCGCAATTTTTCGCGATGCGCTGCAGGATAGCCGAACCGTCCGGCGCAGGAAGGGCGAGCGGATAGGATGACCGATCACGCGTTCCACCTGCTGACGCCGGACGAGCCCGCGCCGGAGCGCGTGCTTCGCCCCGACGCGCGCTCCGATTTCCTGCTGACGGCGGACCATGCCGGCCGCGCGATCCCGCGCCGGCTGGGCAGCCTGGGCGTGCCGCCGACGGACCTGACCCGCCACATCGCTTGGGATATCGGGATCGCGGCCGTGACGCAGGTGCTCTCGGGACGGCTCGACGCCGCTGCGATATTGCAGAGTTATTCCCGGCTGGTGATCGATTGCAACCGCCGGCCTGGGGTGCTGACCTCCATTCCCGAAATCAGCGATGGCACGCCGATACCGGGCAACTGCCACCTTTCGGCAGCCGAGATCGCCGGCCGGCAGCGCGAAATTTTCGATCCCTACCACGCCGCAATCGCCGCCCAACTCGAGGCGCGGGTGCGCGCCGGCCGGCGCACGGTCCTTGTGTCGATGCACAGCTTCACACCAGTCTTTGGCGGCGTGCCGCGCGGCATGCATATCGGCATCCTCTACAATCGCGACCGACGTCTCGCCGGCATCCTACTGGACCTGTTGCGGCAGGAGCCTGGGCTGGCGGTTGGCGACAACAGGCCCTACAGCATGAGCGACGAAACCGACTACACCGTTCCGGTCCACGCCGAGCCGCGCGGGCTGCCGCATGTCGAAATCGAGCTGCGCCAGGACCTGATCACCGAAGCAGCCGGTCAGCAGCAATGGGCCGAGCGTCTGGCCTGGCTGCTCGGCGTTGCCGACGAGCGCCTGCGGGCCGCTTGCGCCGAAACCCGGCAGGGGTGAACTTCGCCCGCTGCCGAGCCGTTCAGTTCCGAGGCAAGGCCCGCCGCAAAACGCGCGGGCCCCGAAGAGGAGCAAGCGATGGCGAAAGCACAGGTCACGACCGATCACGACACGATCCGAGAATGGGCCGAGGCGCGGGGCGGCAAGCCGGCGGTCGTGCGCTCGACCCAGGGCAAGAAGGCCAAAAGCGGCAAGGGCGCCGGCGGCATCATCCGCATCGAATTTCCGGGCGCGCCAAACGCGAAGGACGACAACCTCGAAGAGATCTCATGGGACGAGTTCTTCGAGAAATTCGACGAATCGGAGCTTGCATTGCTGTATCAGGAGGAAACGGCCGGCGGCGAGCAGAGCAACTTCAACAAGCTGGTCGGCCGCGAGACCGCCAACGCGCGCGAGCACGGCGACAACCACGCGAGCCGGCAGCGCAAGCGCTGAATTCGGCGGGTTGCGCTGCGCGGGCACTCGGCGCCGCCGCGGCACTGATGGCGGCGTTGCTGGCGGCCTTGCCCGCCAAGGGTGCCAGCGCCGCCGATGTCGAGGCCGGGAAGAATGCCTTCGCCAGATGCAGGGTGTGCCACACACTGGCGGCCGGCGCGGGCAGCACGGTCGGCCCCAACCTGCACGGCGTTTACGGGCGCAAGGCCGGCACCGCCGAGGGGTTCCGGTATTCCGAAGCGATGAAGGCTTCCGGGATCGTCTGGGATGACGATACGCTCGCGCACTTCTTGCGCGATCCGAAAGGCACGGTTCCCGGCAACCGGATGGCGTTCCCCGGCATTTCCGACGAGACCGAGCTGCAAAATCTGCTCGCCTTCCTGAAACAAGCGGCGCAATAGCGCCCGTCGGCGGCGGTCGGCAGGAGGGCGCGTGTGACCGGGGCGACCATCATCGACGGCAAGGCGATCGCGGCTGCCCTTTGCCGGCAGGTGGCCCAAGCTGCGCTTCGCTTGCGGCAGGAACACGCGGTCGTTCCGGGGCTCGCCGCGGTGCTGGTCGGGACGGATGCCGCAAGCCGGGTCTATGTCGCGAGCAAGCGCCGTGCGTGCGAAGCCGCCGGTCTCGCCGCCTTCGATCGCCCGCTGCCGGCCGAGACCTCGGAAGGGGCACTCTTGGCGGAGATCGCAAAGCTCGCTGCCGACGGGCGCGTCGATGGAATTTTGGTGCAGCTGCCACTGCCCTCGCCGCTCGACGCGCAACGGGTGTTGTCGGCACTGGCGCCGGAAAAGGATGTCGACGGCTTTCACCCAATCAATATCGGGCGCCTGTGGAGCGGTCTTCCGACACTGGCGCCGTGCACGCCGCAAGGCGTGCTGATGCTGCTGCGTCGCGCCGTGCCAGATCTCGGCGGGGCTGAGGCGGTGGTGCTCGGACGCTCCAACATCGTCGGCCGCCCGCTTGCGTCGTTGCTGCTGCAGGCGAACTGCACCGTGACGATCGCGCATTCGCGAACTCGCGACATCGCCGCGATCTCCCGGCGCGCCGATATCGTGATCGCCGCGATCGGCCGGCCCCAGGCCGTGCCGCCCGACTGGATAAAACCTGGCGCCACCGTGATCGATGTCGGCATCAATCGCGTCGCGGCGCCGGAGGGCGGGACCAGGCTCGTCGGCGATGTCAACTTCGCGGCGGTTCGAGAGATTGCCGGCGCGATCACGCCGGTGCCGGGCGGCGTCGGGCCGATGACGATCGCCTGCCTGTTGCGCAACACTGTTCTTGCCGCGTGCCGGCGCCGCGGGCTCGCCGACCCGCCGGAATTGGCGGAGTGAGCCGAGCCGCCGCGATACGGAACGGCATGAAATCGCGGGTCGTTTTCCCGTCAGCTTCCTCGATTGGAGTGACGGTGATGATCAGGATGGTTACCGGGCTTTATGTGGCAGCGACATGCTTTGCGGCGGTGATCGCCGCGCCGGCGGCCCACGCACAAACGTCAAGCGAACCGCCGCAGCTCGTCACCAACGGGCCGCAAGTCGATCCGGGCGATCCCGGCGATCAGGGCGGACAATGGTCGCGCCACGCGAATGTGCGCGAGAGCCGCGATTACGACGCGCTGATCCATTCGAACCCAGCCTTCCGCGCCCAGCGCATGCAGGAAGAGTGCGGACCGATAACGGATCCGCAGCTCCATGCCAGCTGCGTCGCCAGCTTTGGCGCCGAAGGCTCGTCCACCCCGCCATCCGACCGCGATCATTGGAAGGGGCACGAATAGGGCGCGACGGATCGCGTGCAGGGTCGGCTTGGAGGGCCGCCGACGGGCGGCCTCTCCGTCTCCCGGCGGCGATTAGAGTACCGCGATCGCCTCGATTTCGATCAGAAACTCGGGGGCGGCGAGCGCCGCGACCGCGACCAGCGTGTGGGCCGGCATCTTCTTCCCAAAGAATTCTTCCCGGATCGGCCCGTAATCGGCGCGGTAGCGGATGTCGGTCAGGTATGTGTTGACCTTGACGATATCCGCCATGCTTCCGCCGCCGGCTTCGACCTGCGCCTTCAATGCCTGCAGCGCGGCGCGGGCCTGCGCTTTGAAATCGCCCGCATGTGCGGCGGCGCCATCTGCGCCGTAGGCGACCTGGCCCGAAATGTAGAGGATCGTCTGTCCCCCGCTGACCTTGACGGCTTGCGCATAGATCGGCGGGTCCCAGACCCCCGGCGCGGCATAGGGCTCGATTTTGGCCATGAACTGAAACTCCGGTGCTGTGAGAGCCGAGGCTGTAGAAGCGGCCGCGCTTTCGGGTCAAGGGCGGATACGCCGGGAAGGCGGACGGAGGCGCGTGTCAGCCCGGACGAGCCATTTGGGATCGTAATCTTTTTTTAACCGTTCTAGAGACACGCTTCGAGCTCCAGGGGAAAGGAGGCGGACGATGAGCCGCTATGTTATACCGTTTGCCATCGGGCTGATGTTGGGTGTGGGCAGCGTGCCGCTATGGGCGGGCGCTCCGGCCACCGGTGCCGGCGCCTCGACGACCCTGCCCGTCGCCGTTCTCGCTCAAACCAGCCAGTCGAGCCGCTGACGCGCAAACGGGCGCCGGCCGGCTCGACATCGGGCTGGCTTCCCCGGACTTACTTGGGCGACATCACCATCGTCATCTGACGCCCTTCCATCCGCGGCATCTGTTCGACCTTTGCGATTTCCTCCAGGTCGCCGCGAACCCGCATCAAAACGTCCATTCCCAGTTCTTGGTGCGCCAGTTCGCGCCCGCGGAACCGCATCGTCACCTTCACCTTGTCGCCTTCCTCGATGAACTTGTGCATGCTGCGCATTTTGACGTCGTAATCGTGGTCGTCGATGCTGGGGCGCAGCTTAATTTCCTTGACCTCGATTATCCTTTGTTTTTTTCGGGCTTCGTTTTTCTTCTTCTGTTCCTCGTATTTGAATTTCCCGAAATCGAGGATCTTGCAGACGGGCGGGTCGGCGTTCGGCGAAATCTCGACCAGGTCGAGGCCCGCATCGGCGGCCAGCGCAAGGGCTTCGGTGCGCGGCACCACCCCGACCATGTCGCCGCGCGCATCGATCAGACGCACGCGCAGGACAGAGATCTCGTCATTGATACGGGGCCCGTCGCGGGTCGGGGTAAAGTTCAGCGGTGGTCTGGCTATTAGACTCTCCTCACGATGGTTTCACCACGCTTAAGCCGGCACCTCAGCCCGGAGGTGCCGCCTCTACTTTCAATCTAGCAAGCGCCTCGCCGAGCGCAAGGGGCTGCTGCTCGTTCCCGCCCAGCCGGCGAAGCGAAACCGCGCAGTTTTCGGCCTCGCGCCGCCCGACGACCAACATGACGGGCACCTTCGCAAGGCTGTGCTCGCGCACCTTGTAGTTGATCTTCTCGTTGCCGGTGTCAAGCGCCACCCGCAGCCCCTCCGCCGCGCATCGGTTATGCACCTCCTCGGCCCAGGATGCCGCCTCCGAGGTGATCGTCGCGACCACCGCCTGCACCGGCGCCAGCCAGAGCGGGAACCGCCCGGCATAATGCTCGATCAGGATGCCAAGGAAGCGCTCGAACGAGCCGAGGATCGCGCGATGCAGCATCACCGGCCGATGTCGGTTTCCGTCCTCGCCGATATAGCCGGCGTCGAGCCGCTCCGGCATCAAGAAATCGAGCTGCAACGTGCCGCATTGCCAATCGCGGCCGAGCGCATCGCGCAGCACGAATTCGAGCTTAGGGCCGTAAAACGCCCCTTCCCCCGGGTTTACCGTGTAATCCAGCCCCGCCGCCTTGACCGCGTTTTCGAGATCCTGCTCGGCCAAATCCCAGATCGCGTCGGTGCCGGCGCGTTGCGTCGGCCGAGTCGCGAATTTGACGCGGACATCCTCGAAGCCGAAATCGCGGTACACGGAAAGCAGCAACTGACAGAAGGCGATCGACTCGGCAGTGACCTGGTCCTCGGTGCAGAAGATATGCGCGTCATCCTGCGTAAACGCGCGCACCCGCATGATGCCGTGCAGGGCGCCCGAGGGCTCGTTTCGGTGACAGCTGCCGAACTCGGCGAGTCGTAAGGGCAGCTCGCGGTAGCTGCGCAGGCGGTTGCGGAAGATCTGCACGTGGCCCGGGCAGTTCATCGGTTTCACCGCCAGCACGCGCTCGTCGCGGCTTTCGGCGATGAACATGTTCTCGCGAAAATTCTCCCAGTGACCGGACGCCTCCCACAGGCTGCGGTCGAGCAGCTGCGGGGTCTTGACTTCCTGATAGCCGGCGGCTTCGAGCCGGCGCCGCATATAGGTTTCGGCGATGCGAAACAGGGTCCAGCCCTTCGGGTGCCAGAAGACGCTTCCCGCCGCTTCTTCCTGCAGATGGAACAAATCGAGCTCGCGGCCGAGCCGGCGGTGATCGCGCTTCTCCGCTTCTTCGAGCTGGAACAGGTACTTGTCCAGCTCCTTCTGGGTCGCCCAGGCCGTGCCGTGGATGCGCTGCAGCTGAGCGTTGCGCGAATCGCCTCGCCAATAGGCGCCGGCGACGCTCATCAGCTTGAACGCCTCGCCGAGCCGACCGGTCGAGGGCAGATGCGGCCCGACGCAGAGATCGAGAAAATCGCCCTGGCGATAGAGGCTGATCTCCTCGCCCGCCGGGATCTCGGCGATCCACTCGGCCTTGTAGCGTTCGCCGATGCCGGCGAAGAAGGCGGCAGCCGCATCGCGGTCCCACACCTCGCGGGCGATCGGCTCATCGCGGCGCACGATGTCGCGCATGCGCGCTTCGATGCGCGCAAGATCCTCAGGCGTGAACGGTGTCTCTCGCGCGAAATCGTAATAAAAACCCGTCTCGGTCGCCGGCCCGAAGGTGACCTGCGTGTCGGGGTACAGCTCCTTGACCGCCTCGGCCATCACATGCGCGGCGTCGTGGCGCAGGATGTCGAGCCCGGCGGGGCTGTCGCGGGTGATGATCGCAACCGGCGCATCGTGGTCGATGACCGCGGCAAGATCGCGCGGCTTGCCGTCGATCTTGACCGCCACGGCGGCTTTGGCGAGGCCGGGACCGATCGCGGCCGCGAGTTCGCCGCCGGTCACCGGGCCGGGAAATGCACGGCGCGACCCGTCGGGCAATGTCACCTCGACCGGCCTTGCGGCCATGCTGTTCGGGTTCTCACTCATCGTGCCCTGTGCTCCGTCGATGACGCCGCTCGGACGGGGCGAAACGGTCACGAAAAAACCCCGTCCGGTGTGCGGCGGGGTGCTTCAGCTTCAGGCTTTGCCGGCAAATCAGCGCGGAAAGCCTCCAGCCACCCCGCAAAGCGAGGCGGTAGTCGAAAAGGAAATCCGGCGGCCCTGATGGTTCATCCGTCGGAATATCGCGACGCGCTTTGGCCGCGTCAAGCCGGCACCGGCATCGCCGAGCGCAGCGCGACACCGCTCCGGCCGGGCTCGGGGAACAGCAACTCTTCATAGACCTCGATCGTCTGGGCGCACATCGCCTCGCGGGTGAAGTGCGCCGCGACATGGGCCATCGCGCGCTCTTTGAGGAACGCCCGCTCCTGCGTGCCGAGGGCCAGTGCCTCGCCGATCGCGGTCGCGAGCGCCGCAGCGTCGCGCGGCGGTACGAGCCAGCCGGTGATCCCGGGCAGGATCGTCTCGCGCGCGCCGCCATGATCGGTCGCGACGACCGGCCGGCCCATCGCCTGCGCTTCGACGATCGTGCGGCCGAAGCCCTCCGGATCGGTCGAAGCGGAAACGACGACATCGGCCAGCACATAGGCAGCCGGCATGTCGCGGCACTCCTCGACGATGCGAAAGGAGGCCACGAGACCGTGGCGTTCGACCGCCGCCTCAAGCTCGCGGCGAAAGCCGTCGCGCTGCGACGCGCCGACCAGCAGGCAGCACATATCGTCGCGCCCGAGCAACGCGATCGCCTCGATAAAGTCGAGACCGCCTTTCCAACGCGTCAGCCGCGCGGGCAGCATCAACACCGCCGCGCCGTCGGGAACGCGCCATTGCCGGGCCAAAGTCGCGACCCGCTGCCCAGTCACGCGCTGCGGGTCGAACGCGTTCAGATCGACGCCGCGCGGGATCGTGCGCAGGCGGTTCGGGCCGACCCCGTAAACCTCGGCGACGTGCTCTGCGACGAATTGCGATATTGCGATGACGCGCTCGCCGCGCGCCATCACCGAATTGTAGCGCTGCTTCAAGGGCAGCCGCCGGTCATAGGCATTGTGAAACGTCGTCACGAAATGGCGGCCGGTGGCGCGGGTCGCCGCCCAGGCGCTCCAGGCCGGGGCGCGGCTGCGCGCATGGACGATGTCGACCCGCAATTGCCGGATCAAGCGCGCCAAAGCCGCCGCATTGCGCCGCATGACCCAAGGATTTTTCGACGCCAGCGGCAGGGCGACATGGGTCGCACCGAGCCGGGCCAGCTCGGGCTCCAGCGATCCGCCGGCCGAGGCGACATAGGCCGTCCACCCGGCCGCGACCAGCGCCCCCGCCATGTCGAGCGTGCCGCGCTCCACCCCGCCCGAGACGAGGCTGGGAAGGACCTGCAGCACAGCAGGCGGTCGGGCTTTTGCCGGCGTCTGCGCGGTGCTACCGTCGAGCCTCTTGCGCTGCCACACGCTTACCGATGCCTCCGCCCAACGCAACATCGGCGACCGCCGCCGAGGCCGAAAATTTAGCACGGCTGGATGGCGCCACAATCGCCTACCACAGGCTGCCCGGCCGCTTGCCGGGCATCGTCTTTCTCGGCGGCTTCCGCTCCGACATGACCGGAACCAAGCCTTTGTTTCTGGAAGAGTATTGCCGCGAGAACGGGCGCGCCTTCCTGCGCTTCGATTATTTCGGGCACGGGCAGTCGAGCGGCGAATTCGTTGCCGGCACGATCGGCCGCTGGGCCGAGGATGCGATCGCCGCAATCGATTCGCTGACGCAAGGGTCGCAGATCCTCGTCGGATCGAGCATGGGCGGCTGGATCATGGTGCTCGCCGCCCTGGCGCGCCCGCAACGCATCGCCGGGCTGGTCGGCATCGCCGCCGCGCCGGACTTCACCGAGGATCTGGTTTGGCCGCGGCTCGACCAAGCGCAGCGCCGCCAATGCGAGGCGATGGGACAGGTCGTTCTGCCGTCCGACTACGAGCCCGCCGGGTATTGCTACTCCCGCGCTCTGTTCGAGGACGGCCGCCGACACCTGGTCATGCGCGACCGCATCCCGCTCGACTGCCCGGTGCGCCTGTTGCATGGCATGCGCGATGAGGCCGTGCCGTGGCAGACGAGCCTGCATCTCGCCGAGCGGCTCACTGGCGGCGATGTCTGGGTCACCCTGGTCAAAGACGGCGATCACCGGCTGTCGCGCGAGCAGGACCTCGCGCGACTGGCGCAGACGCTCGATGCGCTTCTCGGAACGAGCGCCGCGACGGGTCAGAACTCGTAGGCGTCGATGATCATCGGCTCGTTGCCCGCGGCGACGATCCACTCCTGCATCGCCGGGAGCGCAAGGATCGCCTCGCAATAGGCATCGGCTTCGCGCTCCAGATCGATGCGGTAGGTGCGAAACCGGGTCGCGACCGGCGCGTACATCGCATCGGCAATCGAGAAGTCTCCGAACAGGAAAGCACCGCCGGAACCGAAGCGCGCGCGGCAGTCGCGCCAGATCGCCATGATCCGGTTGATGTCGGCCTGCACCTCGGGCGTCACGCCACGGTCGGGAAAGCTCGACCGGACGTTCATCGGCAGATGCGCGCGCAGAGCCTCAAAACCGGCATGCATCTCGGCGCTGACCGAGCGCGCAACCGCCCGCGCCGCGGCGGCCCTCGGCCATAGCCCCAGATCCGGAAAGGTATCGGCGAGGTATTCGCAGATCGCCAAGCTGTCCCAGACCGTCAGTTCGCCATGGCGCAGCGTCGGGACCGTGCCGGCGGGCGAATACTTCATGATCGTTGCCTTGGTCGACGGCTCCTGCAACGGGATCACGACCTCATCGAAAGCGAGGCCGGCCTGCTTCATTGCAAGCCAGGCGCGCAGCGACCAAGAGGAATAATTCTTGTTCCCGAGATAAATCGTCAGCTCGGCCATGATGCCTCGTCCCGACAACGGCCCGGCACTCTGAAGAGAAGCGCACGTCGGCGCAATCCGGGCAATCCGGCCGAAACGCGGCTTGGCAATGCGCGTCGCGCATGCGCGCCGAACCCGTCCGCCTAGGAAAGCACAACGGAGCCGGGCATTCTTGCGCCGCTGCACGGAAGAACGGATCCTATGGCCTATTCCCTGATCGACGACACTGCGGGTGCGCTCCCGATCCGCGCCCTCGCCAAGGCCGACCTTCCCGGCTGGCTCGACAGCGCGGAGGACAGCGAGCGCGCCTGGATCGCGGCGACCGGGTTCGCGGCCGAAGCCGGGACGCTCGCGCTGGTGCCGGGATCGGCCGGGCGGCTCGGCCGGGTGCTGGTCGGGCTCGGCGACGGCGGACCCGCACTTTGGGCGCTCGCGGGGCTGCCGGCGAAATTGCCGGAGGGCAGCTATCGTCTCGACGCCGCGCCCGGCGGCGCGGATTCCACCCGGATCGCGCTCGGCTGGGCGCTCGGCACCTATACGTTCTCGCGCTACCGCGACCGGCGCGACCGCAAGGCCAGTCTTGTTTGGCCGCAAGGGGCGGACCGGTCGCTGGTGGAGCGGCTTGCAGCAGCGGTATTTCTGGCGCGCGACCTCGTCACCACACCGGCCTCGGATCTCGGCCCGGCCGAGCTGGCCGAGGCGGCCGCAAAAGTCGCCGAAAGCGCCGGGGCCCGATACCGCGCGATCGTCGGCGACGCCCTGCTCGCGCAGAATTACCCGACGATCCACACTGTCGGGCGCGCCAGCACGCGCGAGCCGCGACTGGTCGACATCGTTTGGGGAGAGGAGAGCGCGCCCAAGGTGACGCTGGTCGGCAAGGGCGTGTGCTTCGACACCGGCGGCCTCGACCTGAAGACCGCCTCGGGCATGCGCATGATGAAGAAGGACATGGCCGGGGCGGCGATCGCGCTCGGTCTGGCCCAAGCCATCATGGCCGCAAATCTGCCGGTGCGATTGAGGCTCATGTTGCCGATCGTCGAGAACGCGGTGGCCGGCAACGCGATGCGCCCGCTCGACATCGTGCGGACGCGGAAAGGCCTAACCGTCGAGATCGGCAATACCGACGCGGAGGGCCGCCTGATTCTGTGCGACGCGCTGGCGGAAGCTTCGACGGAGCGGCCGGCCGTGCTGGTCGATTTCGCGACGCTGACCGGCGCGGCACGAGTGGCGCTCGGCCCTGAATTGCCGGCGCTGTTCTGCAACGACGACACCTTAGCCGAAGGCCTGCTCGGGGCCGGTGCCGAAGAGGACGACCCGATGTGGCGGATGCCCTTGTGGCCCGGCTACCGGCGCCTGATCGACAGCAAGGTCGCCGATCTGAACAATGTGTCGGAATCGCCGCATGCCGGCGCGATCACCGCCGCGCTTTATTTGCAGGAATTTGTCGAGCCCGGTGTGGCCTGGGCACATCTCGACGTCATGGCCTGGAACCAGCGCTCTCGGCCGGGTCGCCCGGAAGGCGCCGAGGCGCAAACCCTGCGCGCGCTCTACGGATATCTGACGAAGCGGTTCGGCTGAAGCAGCGGCCGCATCGCGGAGGATGCCCTCACGGGATTAGCGGGAGGGCCTCCCCGTCCATGTCGTCGTGATCCATGTGCAGGTGCCGCAAAACGGTCGGTGCAATGTCGAGCAGCGAGGTCGCCCGGCTTCGTACCCCGGCCGTGAAGCCGCCGCCCTCGACGATCAGAAACGGATGCTGTTCGTGCGGCCCGAGCCCGCCATGTTGGCCGAAGCCGGTGCATTCCTTCGGCTCCAGCGAATCCCGTACGATTGCGCTGCGGCCGCGCACTCCGTAGGGGTTGGGCTCGTCGGCTGCGGCGAACGCTACCGCGATCCGCAGCGGCGTATCGCTGGGCAACCCGACTGTTGCGAGCGCGTCCCCGACAAGGAGCCGCCCGACCCAATCCTGCCGCGCGAGGAAATCGGCAACGCGTGCGACATGCTCGCTTTCGGGCTCGGCGAAATAGAGCGTCGCCGCGGTGCCGTTCGGCGCCACCACTAACTCGGTCGAATCCGTGCTTCGTTTCAAGCCCGTCTCGATCAGCAGCGCATCCAGATCCACCATACGATCGACCGTCTCCATGCCGTGATCCGAGCCGGTCATGAAGAGGATGCGGTCGCCGCCGGGATCGAGGTCCCGCACGGTCTGAGCAACCTCGCGAACGCAAGCATCGGCGCCGGCAATGGCGGCGCGATGCTGCGGCGAGCCGAGCGGCGCGTGATGCCCGGTATAGTCGGGTTCCGACAGCCACATCAGGGCCAAGGTCGGGGCGCGCTCGCGCAGGATCTCCTGGCAAAAGCGGCGAGTCATCGCGCGGTCGCCATCGAGCCCCTTTTTGAGCGCGCGGCTCGGCGGGTCGTCGAGCGCGCGCCGCCACGGACCGAAGCTGCCCGCCGGATGGTAAACCCAGCCATGCCCGTCCGGATCCTGGAAATAGGCCGCGCCGGGCGACACGTTGGCGCAGACGATCGCGCTTTCGCCATGCCAGCGCAGCCGTTCGGCGAGCGTCGGCACCCGCAGCGTGTGGCCGGTCGCACGGCGCATCCGCTCGCGGAAATCGGGGCTGCCTGCCGAGCGGCAGACCAATCCCGCCCCTTCATCGAGCGCCATGCTGTTACCGAGGAGACCGTGCCGCGCCGGGCGGCACCCGGTCGCGATCGAAGCCGAACTCGCTCGCGTGGTCGACGGAAAGACGCTCGTGTGCGCCTCGAACCAGCACGCCCGCTCGCGCAGCCGGCTCAGGAACGGCGTCAAGTCGGGGGCGATCATATCGGCCCGCAAGCTGTCGCAAATGACGATGACGACCGAGGGCTGATCCGACATGTCGCACCGATAAGCTGTGTGCCGCGATCGCAGCCGGCCTGCCGCGTTTATAGCCCTTGCGGCGCGGGAGGATCGTGCGGCGGGGGGTTTGTACGCGGCGTGTGATCTCCGCTGGCCTGCGCCTCCCGTTCATGATGGAGCGCCCAGCTGACGGACGTGAAGGCCAGATCGGACCACGGGATTTCGTCCCAGCCAAACAGCGCAACCTCGAGGCTCTCCGGACCGGCGGACACGGCCTCTTCGATCAGGCGCGCGCGGTAGATCAGCTGAACCTGGCTGATCCGCGGTATATCGTAGATGGCGAGCAAACCCTCGATCTCGATCCGGGCGCAGGCCTCCTCCCAAGCCTCTCGCTCGGCCCCTGCGGTGGTCGATTCATTCAGCTCCAGATACCCCGCAGGAAGCGTCCAAAAACCGCGTCGCGGATCGATCGCACGCCGGCACAGCAGGACGCGGTCGCCCCAGCGCGCGACCGAACCGACGACAATCTTCGGGTTGTCGTAAAGGACGTAGCCGCAATCGGCGCAGATCATGCGCTCGCGGTTGTCCCCTTCGGGGATGCCGCGTACCGAGGGGCCACGCATCGGGCCGTCTTTCGACATCGAGATCTCGGCCCCATCGCCGATGCGGGTTCGGGCAGCCGGGCCGGACCCCCGCCCGCCCCTGCGCGGACCGGGATAATAGGGACGGTGCCGTTCTGCGACAAGGACGCTCGCCGCCGGCACCGGCCAGCCGAGACGGCCGGCATGCACCAACACGGCTTCCTTAAAGCTTTGGTAAGCGCACCGGGATTACACCGTCGATGCTCCGTCCGGACGTCCGGTGCGGAGCCGGTCTCGAATAGGACGGATCGCGGTGCGACAACAGGAACGCAGCCAGAAGCGGCGGGAGCGTGCCGGAGCAGGGCGGCGAGCGCTGCCCGCCGGAGCCTGCCGGCTCGCGGATGCATCCTCGCCTCGCGCGGCATCGCGATGAGCGCCGCTTCGCTGCGGAGCGCCGCCATCCTCGTCCCGCAAGGGTCGGGACGGTCCTCGAACGCTGGCGCCGCTGCGGTGCCCGCCGATCCGCTGTTCCGACAATTGATCGAGTGCGGACCACCGTTCCTCGTCTACGACACCGACGGGATGCTTCGGTTGGCCAGCGATCGCGGCAACGAGCTTTGCCGCGAGATCGCCGATGGCTCGGGCCACGACCCGAGGAACTCGGCAGATTGGCCCCAGATTTGGAGCGAGCTTCGGGGCCGCGGCGAAACCAGCCGCGACTTCCTCGCCGGCGGGATGCCGCAGCGGTTCTTTCGCGTCCGCTACAGCCTGATGCGGGCCGGCGACGGAACCGCGATCGGGGTTCACGGGCTGCTCGAAGATGTCAGCGAAACCCGGCGGCTTGCGGATGAGCTGGCCGGCGCGCAGGAGCGCCTCGAAGACATTACCCGCCTGGTTTCCGACTGGGTCTGGGAGACTGACGCCGATCTGGCGCTCTCTTTCGTCTCGCCGCGGATCGGCGAGATGCTCGACTATCATGCACGCGAGCTGGTAGGCCGCCGCTTTACCGATTTCGGCATGTTCCTCGGCGGCGAGCCGGGATTCTGCGCGAAAGGGCTCGGCCAGCATTCCCCGTTTCGCGACATCGCCTACCGGCTGCGCCGGCGGGACGGCAGCGAAAGGCTGCTGCGGCTGACCGGTCTGCCGGTCTTCTCCGAGCGGGGCGTCTTCATCGGATATCGCGGCACCGCGCGCGACGTCACCCAGGAGGCCGAAGCCTGGGAACGTGTTGCTCAGTCGCGCACCCGCCTGACCGAGGCGATCGAAAGCATTTCGGAAGGGTTCGCGCTGTTCGACGCCGATGAGCGGCTGGTGCTCTGCAACGGCAAGTACCGGTCGATGTTTCCGGCCAGCGCGAAGCTGCTCGAAGGCGACATCGGCTTCGCCGAGTTCATGCGCGCAACCGCCGAGCGCGGGGGCATCGTGCTCGGCGACGAAGCTCCGGAGGCCTGGTGTGCGCGTCAACTGGAATTGCGGCAGGCTGGCTCAGCTTCCTTCGAGCTTCAACTCGGGAACGGACGCTGGGTCAAGGTCGGCAACCGGCGGGCTGCGGACGGCTCGATCGTCGGCATCCTGACCGATATCACCGAGCTGAAACGACGCGAGGAGGCGCTTTCCGCCGCAAAGGAATTCGCCGAGATCGCGAACCGATCGAAGTCGGAGTTCCTCGCCAATATCAGCCACGAACTGCGCACCCCGCTCAACGCGATCATCGGTTTCACCGAGATCATGCGCGACGAGATCTTCGGGCCGGTCGGGTCGAGCCAGTACCGCGACTATCTGGGCGACATCCTCGACAGCGCCCGGCACCTGCTCGATGTGATCAACGACATCCTAGACGTTGCGAAGGCCGAGGCCGGAAAACTCGAACTCGACGAGGATGAGTTCGACATTTCAGGCGTGATCCGCGCGGCGACGCGCCTCGTCCATGAGCGGGCGCATCGCAGCGAGCTGACCATCGCCGTCCTGGCCCCCGCCAATTTGCCGCCGCTTTATGGCGATCAGCGCAAGCTGAAGCAGATCCTGCTGAATTTGCTGACCAACGCGATCAAGTTCACACCCGAAGGCGGGCGGATCGAAATCGCCGCGCGTCTCGAAGACAGCGGCGATTTCCTGCTCGAAGTCGCCGATACCGGGATCGGGATCGCGCCCGAGCACATCGAGACCGCGCTCTCCCCGTTCGGCCAGGTGGACGGCAAGCTCAACCGCAAATACGAAGGCACCGGACTCGGCCTGCCGCTGACGCGTGCGATGGTCGAACTGCATGGCGGCAATTTGTCGATCGCCAGCCAGGTGCAGGAGGGCACCACCGTCACTGTCCGGCTCCCCGCCGAGCGGGTGCGGCATCACTTCGACTACGCCGGCTGATCCTGCCTTCTTCCGAGTGCCGGGTCAGGCCGGGACCGGGATCGCGCGCTGGTTGTACATGATCTTGCGGATCCGGGCCTGCTCTTCCGGCGGCAGCTTGGTCACGTCGGTCGAGAGATTGCTGCCGGCCGCCATGCCGCGCTGGACTGCCGGACGGGCTCCGAGCTCCTCGAACCAGCGCTTGAAGTACTTGAACTCGTCGATGTCCTGGCCCTGCGCCTGCCAGTTGACGGTCCAGGGATAACAGATCATGTCGGCGATGGTGTAGTGATCGCCCGCTAGATAGGGTCGATCGTGCAGGCGGTTGTTCAGCACGCCATAGAGCCGATTGGCCTCGTCGGTGAACCGGCGCACCGCGTAGGACTGGTCGCCTTCGCGGTCGCCGAGGCGACGAAAATGGCCGCATTCGCCGAGCTTCGGCCCCTGATTGGCCATCTGCCAAATCAGCCATTGCGCGACGTCGTACCTGCCGCGCACATCCTGCGGCCAGAAGCGTCCGGTCTTTTCGGCGAGATACATCATGATCGCGCCGGATTCGAAGATTGTAATCGGGGCGCCGCCGCCGCTCGGCGCGCGATCGACCATGACCGGCATGCGGTGGTTGGGGTTCATCGTCAGGAATTCGGGCTTGAACTGATCCCCGCGTTGGATGTTGCACGGTACGATCTGATAGTCGAGGCCGCATTCCTCCAGCAGGATCGTCACCTTCTTGCCGTTCGGCGTGGGCCAGTAATGCAGATCGATCATGGTCAAACCCCTTCACTGGGAATATCGGCGGAAAGCGGTCCTGGACGACGCGAGAAGCTCATCCCGGCGGTTCAGACTATCGCGGCCCTCGACCCTTGCCTAGAAACTGCCAGGCGTGGCGAGCACGGATGATGCGCGTCGGCCGCGATACGGACCGCGCGGGCTGCCTATAATCGGATGAACCAGAGCGCGGCCTGCCCGGGCTGCGCGCTCCGACCAGGATGTCCGATCGTGCCGGATGCTGCCGGGAACAGCGCGAGAGAGCTTCGTCCGAGTGCGGCCCCGCACGCGCAAGCGCCGCTGAAGGTTGGGGTCTTGGTGGATCTCACCCTGAGCCCGGAGGCCGGCGGTCATGTCAAATGCTGGGAGCGCCTGGCCGAGGCCGCAACCCGGCAAGCGGGGCTCGACCTGACCGTCCATTTCAACGGTCCGGCCCCCCGACGGATCGAACTGTCCCCGACCGTGCGGTATCAGTTGCTGCCGCCCGTGCTCAGCACGGCACGACTGGTCTGCCGTGTGCCCGATCACACCGATCTGTCGCCCTGGCACCCGCAGCTCGCGCGCGCGCTGACCGGCTACGACGTGATCCATACGACGGATGCCTTTTTCTGCTACTCGAAGACCGCGACGCGCGTCGCGCGGCGGCACCGTATCCCGCTGGTCAGCTCGATTCATACCAACACGCCGGAATACGCCCGGCTCACCGCCGATCACCTGCTCGAAACACTGCTTGGGCGCGGCGCCGCCTACCGCTTCGCAGCGGGAACGCTAAGGATGCCGGATTGGGCTGGCGGCGTGCTGCGGCGCCGGCTGCGGCGACACCTGCGCAATGCCAGCGTGGCCATCGGGAATTATGGCGATGCGCCATTGCCGGCTAACGCCAGTCCGGCGCGCGTGATGTCGTTGCGCCGCGGCCTCGATCCCGCGCTGTTCACACCCGCGAAGCGCGATCGTCGATGGCTCGAACGGCGTTTCGGCGTTCCCGCCGGCCATGCGCTCGTGCTCTATGCGGGAAAGCTGAACCCGGGCAAGAATGTCGGCCTTCTCGGTCGTGCGATCGCCATCTTGCGCGAGCGGGACGTGCCGGTTCACCTGATCTGCGCCGGCGCCGGCGAGCAGAAACGCGCTCTCGAAGCGGCGCTCGGGCCGGCGCTGACCTGCCCTGGGCCGCTGTCCCAGGAAGAGCTGGCTCGCGCTTACGCTTCAGCCGACATTTTCGCATTCCCATCAACGATAGACGAATACGCCAACGCCGTGATGGAAGCGCTCGCCTCCGGGCTGCCCGTTGTCCTCGCCGAGGGCAGCCCGGTTTCGATGCGGCTTGCCGATTGTCCCGCGATCACACGGCTGCCCGGCTGCGCGCCAGAGCAGTGGGCGGCGGAAATCGCTCGGCTGATCGCCAGCCCAGCAGAGCGCGGCCGGCTCGGGCGGGCGGCGCGGATCTACGGCGAGACTCATTTCCCGACCTGGGAGAAGGTGTTGGTCGAGGATCTTCTTCCGGTGTGGCAGGAGGCCGCGGCATCGCAGCGTCGCGCGCCGTGACGCGCCGAATCCTCGTCGTGGCGCCGCACCCCGACGACGAAATCGTCGCCTGCGGGATTGCCGGGGTCCGGGCGCGCGACGCCGGAGACAGCGTTTACGTGCTGTATCTGACGACCGGCGTTCCCGCCGGCGAACGGCTTTGGGCCGGGCAACGCGGCGCTCACGCCGCCCGGGTCCGGCGACGGCGCGAGGAGGCGCTGGCGGCCGCCGCCATGCTCGGCTTCAAGCCGGTCGCGTTCTGCGAGTGGGCCAGCCGCGAGTTGCGCCGCCATTTGGATGAGGCAGCCGGGTACATCGCGCGGGCGATCCGACAATGCGAAGCGGACGCACTGTGGGTCCCCGCCTTCGAAGGGGCGCATCAGGATCACGACGCCGCGAACGCGTTGGCTGCGGGCTTTGGGGATCGCGTGCCGGTGCAGGAATTCGCGGCCTACAATTTCTCGGGCGCGCGCGTCCGGGCAAACCGGTTTCCCAGCGAAGACGGCGCGATCACGACCCTCGTCGCGACCCCCGAGGAGAGCGCGCTGAAGCGCCGGGCGCTTGCGTGCTACGCTTCGGAGCGCGGCAATCTCGCCCATATCGGCACGGAACGGGAAAGCTGGCGCGCGCTAGCCCAGCATGATTACGGACGGCCGCCGCATGCCGGTCGGCTCTTCCGCGAGCGCTTCCATTGGGTACCGTTCCGCCATCCGCGGATCGATTTCGACCGGTCCCGCGAGATTTACCGGGAACTCGGTCGCTTTGCCGCGCGACGGTCCGGCTAGTGTGCTGAACTAGAAATCCGCATCCTTATTCTCCTCGTCATTCCGGGGCGGGAGCGCAGCTCGCGAGCCCGGAACTCATGAACACTGGCCTAAGAAAACCAGGAAAGGCCTGTGTTCTTGGGTTCCGGGCTGCCGCTGCACGACCCCCGGAATGACAACAATAACTATCTAACGAACTTATGGTTCAGGATAGTAGCGCAGTATCCCCTCAAATCGAATCCCTTCTGTTGGCCCCCGTGGCCGGGCTTGTCCTGGCCACCCACGTCTTGCTCGCATGCATGCCGATGAAGACGTGAACGCGCGGGTCGAGCCCGCGGGAGGGGAGTTCTTTTCAACCCCGATCGGACCTCATCGGATTCCGCTCTAAGGCTTCTGTTCCGCGCTGAGGAATACCGGCGGCCGGCCGATCCAGATCGTGACCGACCCTTCCGGCACCGACGGATCGGCCAGGATCGGCGCGACGATATGCGCCGCCGCCAGCGCGGTCCGCAGCACCACCGCCTTCGCCGGCGCTTTGTCCTTGTTGCGCACCAGCAAGGCTACTCCGCGCACCTCGTCGAGCTGCCGCGGTACGCTTCGCTTGATCTGATGACCCTGGATCTGCCAGCCGACCATCAGCAGCGGCGTGGCGATCGCCTTGCCGTAATCGGCGCTGTCATCGACCCCGGAATGGGCGAGGATCGCGACGTCCTCCGCGGGCTTGCCGACGAGCGCCTGGACGATCGCCTGCCGCTGATTTTCGTCGACCATTCGGGCCTTGCCCGCCTCGGGCGCCCGCTCGATTTCGTCGAGTTTGGCGACGACCGATTGCGGGTCGAGATGGTCCTTGAGGATCTGGCTCAGTAGAGCGCTCAGCTGCTCGCCATAATCGGCGGTCACGCCCGAGCAGCTGATCGTGACCGTGCCCTGATCCTGCGCAACGATCAGGCCGGAGACGAGAGAGCATTGCGGCGGCGCGGCCGTCTCTTCCGCCCGCGCGCCGCCTGCCAGGACGATACAGCCGAGCAGCATCAATACGCGCTTCATGGCCTCCGACCGCACTTTCGTGGTCGGCCATACTCGCGCGCGATGCTTAAAAATCGCTAAGCGATCTCCCCGGCGCCGGTTCGGACGAGCCGATTAAGCCCCCGCGCCGAGCGCAGCGAGGCGACGCTGCGCATCGAACACATTCGCCGTCTGCTTTGCATCGGCCCGTTTGAGACGGAAATCGAATTCGGCGCGCAGGAACGGCCCGGTGATGCCGAGGCGCGCCGCTTCCTCGTCCGGAGCCTCATGCCGTAAGAAGTCGCAGACCAGCGACTCCTTGACCGCGAAGACGGCGTCGGTTGCGAGGTACGGGTCCTTGCGATCGAAGATGTGGGTCGTGACCGGCTCGTACCCCTCGGCGGGGAC
>Ga0213875_10000532_pt1 | contig 31389 bp, 30 predicted proteins | sample BarmaccomBMRX_R8_FD_160105 | JGI IMG/M metagenome (GOLD analysis project Ga0213875, IMG submission 160105) | Root-associated microbial communities from Barbacenia macrantha in rupestrian grasslands, the National Park of Serra do Cipo, Brazil - RX_R8 | ecosystem: Host-associated > Plants > Roots...
AGGTTGCTGGCGGGGCCGGAGTTAGCGCCGGAGACGGGGTTGTTGGCGGGGCTGGGCTAACGCCGGAGACGGGCGTTGCGTGGCCCGCGTCAGTGGCGGAGGCGGGTGTCGTCGCGGCCGGCCTTACTGCCGGAGGCGAGGTTGCTGGCGGGGCCGGAGTTAGCGCCGGAGACGGGGTTGTTGGCGGGGCTGGGCTAACGCCGGAGGCGGGTGTCGTCGTGGCCGGTGAGGGCGTCTTCGACCTCGCCGACGCTGGCGATGTTGACGTCGCCGGTGATTGATTGCTTGAGGTAGGCGGCGGCCGCGGCGAAGTCGGCGACCACCTGGGGCGGGTGGCCGAGAAGCAGGCCCCGGATCACTCCGGCGGCGTAGGCGTCGCCGGCGCCGACCCGGCCGCGCTCGTCGGTGACCGGGAACGCGCGGCTGACCGCGGTGCCGTCGGCCGTGCTGATCAGGCCGCGCAGGGCGGGCCGCCCGCCGGCCGTGGTGGACCGCTCGGTGCCGGCCACCGCCCGCAGGCCGAAATGGTCACGGGTCCGCTCCATCAGCGCGATCCGCTGGTCGGTGGTCAGGTCCTGGCCTGGGCACCAGCCGGGCGGCGCGGGCAGCCCGAGGATCGTGACCGCTTCCGCACCGGCGCCGAGGAGTACGTCGACCCGGTCCAGCAGCGACGGCAGCGCCCGCCCGGCCTGTTCGGTGGTCCACAGCCGCGCACGGTAGTTGAGGTCCAGGCTGACTCCGGTCCCGGCCGCGGCGGCGGCCAGCGCCTGGTCCAGCGCGGCGGCCGAGCCCGGGCCGACGGCGGCCGCCGTGCCGGACACGTGCAGCCAGTCCTGCCCGGCCAGCAGGGCTGGCCAGTCGTAGGCGTCCGCGCCGGTCAGGGCGAAGACCGAGCCCGAGCGGTCGTAGATCACCTGGCCCGGCCGGCCGGCTCCGCCCGGCTCGATGTAGAGCAGGCCGAGCTTGCCTGGCCGCCGCAGCACGGCCCCGGTGTCCAGCCCGAACCGGCGCAGGAAGGCCAGGGCGGCGTCCCCCAGTCCGTCGTCCGGCACGGTGCTGACGATCCGCGACGGGATCCCGAACTGGGTGAGCGAGGCGGCGACGTTGGCCTCGGCGCCGGTGAAGCGGACCTCGAAGGAGCCGGCCTGGACGAGCCGGACCCCGTGGGCGGGGTCCAACCGCAGCATGATCTCACCGAACGCGACGCAGGAGCAGGTCACCGGCCCGCCCGCGCCTGGGCGGCGACCTCGGCGAACCGGCCGGCGGCGGCGGTGATCGCGTCCGTGTCGCCGGCGGCGACCGCGGCCGGGGCCATCAGCCGCGAGCCGATTCCGACCACCGCGGCGCCGGCCGCGAGGTAGGCGGCCGCGCCGGCCTCGTCGATCCCGCCGGTCGGGAACAGCCGGACCGCGGGCAGCGGGCCAAGCAGGTCGCGCACGTACTCCGGCGTTGCGACCCGGCCGGGGAACAGCTTGACCAGGGCGGAGCCGTGCTGCCAGGCGGTCACCACCTCGGTCGGCGTCAGCGCGCCGGGCACGGACAGCACCAGGGTCTGGCGGCAGTAGTCCACGACCGCGGCGTCGAACACCGGGGAGACGATGAACTGGGCCCCGGCGTCGACCGACCGCCGGGCGGCTTCGGGCTCGAGAACCGTCCCCGCGCCGACCAGGAGGTCGTCCCCGAACTCGGCGGCCAGCTCGGCGATGAGCGCGAACGCACCGGGCACGGTGAGGGTGATCTCGACGGCCCGCACACCACCGCGGCAGAGTGCACGGCAGGCGGCCACCACACCGTCGGGCGAGGGGACCCGCACCACGGCCACGATCCCGGCCGTCTGGAGCCGGCTGAGGACCGGAGTGGCCGGACCGTCCCGGTCGGAGGAGGAATTTAGCATATGATATCTTTTCAGGTTGTTATCTGTCATCAACGAAGCTATCGGATCGAACTGGTACAGGCCAGGGCGGCGACCGCGGAGAAGGCATGAAGGTAACTGGGATCCGGACGATCCGGCTGCCCGAGCATCCGCAGATGCTGTGGCTGCAGGTAATGACCGACGAAGGCCTCACCGGCCTGGGGGAAACCTGCCTGGGACCGGCCACGGTCGAGGCGCACCTGCACGAGACCGTCGCGCCCTACCTGATCGGCCAGGATCCGGGCCGGCTGGCCGCCCACCGCCGGGGCCTGTACGACGTGTTCGTCGGCTACGAGGGCACCGGGGCCGAGACCCGCGGCAACTCCGCCACCGACGTGGCCCTGTGGGACATCGCCGGGCAGGCGGCCGGCCTGCCCGTCACCAGCCTGCTGGGGGGCCGGACCCGGGACTCGATCCGGATCTACAACACCTGTGCGGGCGCCCGCTACGGCCGTGGCAACCGGGGCGCGCTCAAGGCCTCCGACCGGGCCACGGCCGGCGACCGCGGCCTCCCCCAGGATGAGCCGGGACGCTACGAGGACCTGCAGGCCGCGATCGAGCGGCCCGGTGAGCTGGCCCGAGATCTCCTCGACCAGGGGATCAGCGGGATGAAGATCTGGCCGTTCGACCAGTACGCGGCGGCTACCGGCGGCCACGACATCCGGCCGGAGGACCTGCGGGCCGGAGTCCGGATCATCGAGCAGATCCGCGACGCGGTCGGCGACGCCATCGACGTCCACCTGGAACTGCACGCGGTCTGGCACCTGCCCGCCGCCATCCGGATCGCGAAGGCGGTCGAACCTTTTAATCCGTACTGGTTCGAGGACGCGGTCAAGGCCCACGACCTGGAGGCGGCCGCCCGGTTCGCGGCCAGCACGACCGTGCCGGCGGCGATGGGCGAGACGCTGGCCGGGCGGTGGACGTTCCGCCGGCTGATGGAGACCGGCGCCGCCCGGATCATCATGTTCGACATCGGCTGGGTCGGCGGCCTCAGCGAGGCCAGCGCGATCGCGGCGCTGGCCGAGTCCTACGAGCTGCCGATCGCCCCGCACGACTGCACCGGGCCGGTGGTGCTGACCGCGTCCGCCCACCTGTCCACCAGCGCGCCGAACGCGATGGTGCAGGAAACCGTGCGCGCGTACTACCGGGGCTGGTACGGCGACATCGTCACCACCCTGCCGGTCATCGAGCACGGCCAGATCGCGCCGCCGCCGGGGCCGGGCCTCGGTACCGCGCTGCGGCCGGAACTGCTGACCCGGCCGGACGCCCTGATCCGCACGACTACGGCCGCCGACCTGGGCTGACGGCGGCCGGCTGGGCGCTGGGGGCTACCAGTCGACGCTGGCGCCGGCGTTCATGGCCAGGTTGCCGCCGTCGACCGGCAGCATCACCCCGGTCACCATGGAGGCGGCGGCCGAGGCGAGGAACAGCACCGGCCCGACGATCTCGGGCGGCGACCCCATCCGCCCGAGCGGGATGCCGCTCACCGAACGAGCCACCAGCGCCGCGTGCTCGGGATCGTCGATCTGGCCGGCCCACCAGTCGTTGACGAACTGGCAGGGCAGCACCGCGTTGACGCGGATCCCGTGCGGCGCCCACACGTAAGCGTGCTCCCGGGTCAGCTGGACCACCCCGCCCTTGGCCGCGCTGTAGGCCAGGTTGCCGCGGCCCACCGCGCTCAGCCCGGCGATCGAAGCGAAGTTCACGATGCTGCCGCCGCGGCCGGCCGCGATCATGCGGCGGGCGGCCGCCCGCGAGCAGAGGAAGTAGCTGGTGAGGCTGACGGCCAGCATCTGATTCCACTTGTCCAGCGGGAACTCCTCGGCCCGGTATCGATCCACCGGGGCCGAGATCGCGTTGACCAGGATGCCGACCGGCCCGAAGGCGGCGTCGACCTGCGCGAACACCTCATCGACAGCCGCCTCGGAGCTGAGGTCGGCCCCGAAGCCGGCCGCCCGGCCGCCGGCCTCAGTGATCGAGTCGGCGACCTGCTCAGCGTTGGCCGGGCGGAGGTCCACCACCACGACCGCGGCGCCGGCGTTCGCCAGCCCCCGGGCCACCACCGACCCCAGCGCGCCGCCGCCGCCGGTGACGACGGCGGTCTGGCCGGACAGGTCGAACAAGGCAGGCAGATCAGCCACGGGGACTCCTTGCGGGTGACGGCGGCGTGCGGGGTCAGCTGGCCGGGCCGAAGTAGGGAGCGACCAGCTCGTGGCCCAGCCGCGACGCGTTCAGCTGGCCGATCTGGTCGCGGAAGGAGCTGACGTGCTCGGCGGCGCCCTCGGCGTCGCCTTGCTTGATCCGCTCGTAGCGGCCGACCGCGAGCTCGAGCATCAGGTCGAAGGTGTCGTCGAAGCTGTCGACGAACACCCGGTCGTAACGCAGGCCGGCCGGCCCGGTGAGGGCGGTGATGAAGCGGTCAAGCCGTGGGTACCCGACCGAGGCGAACAGCATCGCGTGGGTCGAGGAGGACAGACGGCGGAACGTCGGGCCGTCGTTCTTGGCCCGGGCCCGCTTCATCCGCGTGATCACCTTGCCGAGCTCGGCCAGCTCGGGCTTGGTGATGCGGTCGACGACCAGGCGGAAGGCCGGCAGCTCGATGGCGTCGATGAGGAACCGCTGCTCCTCCATCTCCAGGGTCGACAGCCAGCGCACGGTGGCGCCCCGGTAGGGCGTGGTGTCGACCAGGCTGTCCGCCTCCAGCAGGGCGATGGCCTCGCGGATCGGAGTCTTGGACACGTTCAGCCGGGCGGCCAGATCGTTCTCCACGAGCCGCGCACCCGGCGGGATCTCGAGCTCCACGATCATGTCGCGGATGGCGAGGTAAGCGGCTCGCTTGTAGGTCGACACCGACAGGTTGACGGCTTCGCTGGTGATGACGTCCACGACCCTCCGCACGGGTATTTCCCGCTCAAAATGGCTGCTTTCGGGCCACGACGGGGACGCGCTGGATCGTCGGTCAGCGCTGGTTTCTCATGGTCCGGCCGCAGCTTATCGCATGCCGATATCTCAGTATTCGATGTGTGCGTTCCACGCCTTGTCAGTACTTCATATTTAGAATATGTTGTACCAGGTTTCATCACCCCCCTGACCCGGTCCCGAGAGGGCAAGGTTGCGCCGTGCATGACGTCACGATTCCGGCCCTGGGCATGGCCATGACCGAAGCGATCCTGACGCGCTGGTACAAGCAGCCGGGTGAGGCGGTGGCCACCGGCGACGTACTGGCCGAGATCGAGACCGACAAGTCGGCGGTGGACCTGGAAAGCCCGGCCGGCGGCACCCTCGGCCCGCACCTGGTGGGCGAGGGCGACACCGTTCCGGTCGGCGGCGTCGTCGTCCGCATCCTGGCCACGGGCGAGACCGGGGGTGGGGCCGGAGGCGATGACGCCGAGGCGGCCGCGACGACGGCGGGCGCTGCGGCCGTCCCGGATCCGTCGGCGGCGGGCGACGGTGCCAGTGCCGTCCAGGCCAGCACGGACGGGACCGCCGGGACCAGGGTGGATGAAGTGGCCGCGAGCACGCCGGGGCCGGGGCGTCGGCCGCACGCGCTGTCGCCGCGTAAGCGTCGGCTGGCCCGGCTGGCCGCCGAGCGCGGTGAGACCGGGGCGACCGGTGATCCCGGGGTGGCTGATGCAGCCAGTGAGACCAAGGTGGCCACCGCCGGTGCGAGCGGGAACGCCGGTGGGGCTGGCGGCCGCCTGGCCCGTGATGCTGGACGCGTCCGGCGGGCGATCAGCGAGCGGGTGTCGCAGTCGTGGCGGGAGATCCCGCACTTCGCGGTTCAGCGGGAGATCGACGCTACCGCGAGCGAGGCGGCGCTGGCAGCGCTGCGGGCGGACGGGATCGCGGCCACCTGGACCGATCTGATGTTGCGGGCGCTGGCCCGGGCGGTCTGCGATACGGCCGGGGGCAACGGCGATCTCGGGCTGGCGGTGGCCACCGCGGCCGGGGTGATGGTACCGGTCATCACCGGGATCCCCAGCCTGAGCACGGCTGAGCTGGTGGCGGCCCGCGGGGCGGCGGTCGCGCGCGGCCGGAACGGCGCGCTGAACACCGCGGACCTCACCGCCCAGCCGGCGGCGTCGTTGTCCAACCTGGGTTCGCGCGGGGTCGACGCGTTCACCGGGGTCATCGCGACCGGGCAGCGGCTGCTGCTGACCGCGGGACGGGTCCGGCCGCGGCCGGTCGCGATCGAGGGCGGCATCGGTGTCCGGCCGACGCTGATCGCGACGCTGAACGTGGATCATCGCAGCTTCGATGGTGACCTGGCCGCCGACGTGCTGGCCGCGTTCGACCGTGAGTTCAACGCCCTGCGCACCTGGATCGAGGGAGACCGCACATGACCGAGCAGCGAACTGAGGCTGAGGACGCGACCGCGGTGGCGCCGGCCGACGCGGGGACGCTGCGGGAGTGGCTCGGGCAGATGCTGATCATCCGGCGGTTCGAGAGCGAGTCGGTCCGGCTGTCCTACGCGAACAAGATCCCGGGCGGCATCCACTCATCGGAAGGCCAGGAGGCGGTGGCGGTCGGGTCGATCCGCGCGCTCGGCGCCGCCGACGTGGTGGCGGGGACCCACCGCAGCCACCACCACGCCCTGGCCAAGGGCATGCCGCCCCGCACGGTCATGGCCGAGTTGTACGGCAAGGCCACCGGCTGCACCGGTGGCCGCGGCGGCAGCATGCACCTGGTCGACCTGAGCCGGAACTTCCTCGGCTCCAACGGCATCGTCGGCGCCGGCCTGGGGGTCGCGATGGGGACCGCGCTGGCCATGAAGCTGCAGCAGCGGCCGGCGGTGGCGGTCGGTTACGTGGGCGACGGTGGCGCCAACACCGGCCGGACCTGGGAGTTCATCAACCTGGCGGCCCTGTGGAAGCTGCCGTTCATCGCCATCTGCGAGAACAACCTGTACGCGGTCGAGACCCACATCAGCCGGTCACTGGCCGGAGACTCGATCGCCGGGCGGGCGGCCGGGTTCGGGCTGCCGGCCGTGGCCGTCGACGGGCAGGACATCGTGGCCGTCCACGCCGCTGCCAGCGCGGCCCGGGACCGCGCGCTGAACGGCGAGGGCCCCACGTTCATCGAGGCCCGCACCTACCGCTACGAGGGTCACAACGTGGGTGACGTGCAGAACTACCGGGACGCGTCCGAGGTCGCGTCCTGGCGCCAGACCCACGACCCGATCCAGGCGCTGCGGCAGCGCCTGGCCGAGCGAGGCGACCTGGACGAGGCCGGCTACGCCGCGCTGCGGCAGCAGGCGGACGAGACGGTGGCGGACGCGATCGACTTCGCCGAGCGGTCGCCCTGGCCGGACACCGGAACCGTGCAGCGGGCCTGGCCGGCCGCGGAACCGGCCGGAGCGAGCCGGTGAGCCCGCTCAGCTACAGCCAGGCCTACCGGGCCGGGCTGGCCGAGGAGATGGAGGCCAACCCCGGCATCTTCGTGATGGGTACCGACATCTTCCTCCGCGGCGGCCACTTCGCGCAGTTGCTGGGCCTGGGCGAGCGGTTCGGGGCCGACCGGATCCGCGACGTGCCGATCTCCGAGGCGGCCATGGTGGCGGCCGGGGTGGGCGCCGCCATCCAGGGGATGCGGCCGGTGGTCGACCTCAACTTCCAGGAGTTCGCCTACGGCGCCATGGACGAGCTGTGCAACCAGGCGGCCAAGATCCACTACATGTTCGACATCCCGGTCCCGCTCGTCATCCGGGCCACGAACGGCATCGCCTACGGCGGTGCCCAGCACAACACGGCCATGGAGTCGTGGTTCGCGGAGATGCCGGGGCTCTACGTGGCGGTACCGGCCACCCCGGCCGACGCCAAGGGCCTGATCAAGACCGCGCTGCACCTCGACGACCCGGTGCTGTTCCTCATGCACAAGGCGCTCACCGGCGCGCGCGGCGAGACCGGCGGACCGGACGTCCGGGTGCCGTTCGGCCGGGCCAGCGTGGTCCGCCCCGGTGACCAGGTCACACTCATCGGCTACGGCGTCACCGTCCGGACCTGCACCGAGGCGGCCGGCCAGCTGGCCGGCGACGGGATCTCGGCCGAGGTCATCGACCTGCGCACGCTCTATCCGCTGGACGTCGAGACGGTGACGGACTCGCTGCGCAAGACCGGCCGGGCGGTCATGGTCGACGAGAGCGCCGGCTACGGCGGCGTCAGCGCCGAGATCGCGGCCGCCCTGCAGGAGGCGGCGTTCGACTACCTGGACGCCCCGATCCTGCGGGTGCACGCCCCGCACTCCCCCGTCCCCCAGAGCCCGCCGCTGCTGCAGGCGTACCTGCCCGACCATGGCGCGGTCGAGCAGGCGGTCCGGACCCAGCTGGCCCGTCCCTGACCAAGAGCGGCCGCTAAGCCGGGCCGGACACCGCGCGGCGGATGATCGCGTCCGGGTCTTCGGGAGTACTCCCCCGCCAGCTGACGTGCTGGTCCGGGCGCACCAGGGTCAGCTCCGGCACCGGGTGGGGCGCCGGAGGCGCGGGGACCCTTTCAATATCGAAATCGAGAACGCTCAGGGGCAGGCCAGCCATGGCGGCCGCCTTGACCAGTTTGTCGTCATCGGTCCCGGACCGGATCAGGGTGAACTCGGGGCCCAGGTGGTCATACAGCGAGTCGCCGGGGCCGAGCCAGCGGTGCGGCAGCCGCTCGCCCGCGCCGGGGGCGGTGATCGGCGAGCCCGCGTAGGTGTAGTTGAGCACCAGGTCCAGGCCGTGGAACTCGCGGTCCTTGGTCCGCTCGATGGCCGCCTGGGCGCCGGGCAGGGCGGCCCCGAATTCGGCGTCGGGGCCGGCCAGGCGGGGGTCGGCCAGCTCAGGGCCGAGGGTGGCCATGTTGCGGGCCGCCTCGTCGATCGTGATCTGGCCGATCGGGCGCCGTTCGGCTTCGTAGCTGTCCAGCAGGGCGGGCGGCGCCCAGCCGTTGAGCACCGCGGCCAGCTTCCAGCCCAGGTTGACGGCGTCGCCGACGCCGGTGTTGAAGCCGTGGCCCCCGTAGGGCGGGTTCTGGTGGGCGGCGTCGCCGGCGATGAACATCCGGCCGCCCTGGTAGCGGTCGGCCAGCTGCATGCGGGCGGTCCAGGCGTCGGTCGCCAGCACCTCGAACGGGACATCGGCGCCGGTCATGGTGCGGACGATGTCAGCCGCGTGCGCCTCGCCGGTGGCCTGGCTGACGCCGTTGGCGATGCACCACCAGACGCCGTCCAGGTCGAGGCGGCCCATCAGCCCGGCCTGAGCCGGGTTCAGCACCCAGTACTGGACGGCCGGGCCGTGCGGCACCAGGGCGGCCAGCCCGGGCGCGCGGAACGTGACGTTGACGTTGCGGCGGCCGTCCTCGCTGCCGTCGAACCGGCCGCCGAGCGCGGCCCGGATCACGCTGCGGGGGCCGTCGCAGCCGGCCACGTAGGCGGCCTCGACGGTGACCGGCGGGCCGTCGGGGGCATCGGCGGGGACGGCGCTGACCCGGACCCGGTCCCCCGCCGGGCGGGCGCCGGTCACCCGCCAGCCGGTGACCAGCTCGATGCGGGGGTCGGCCGCCGCCACCTCGCGCAGCAGCTGCTCGACGACCGGCTGCGGGGCCTGCTGGCCGGGCTCGGCGACCCGGTCACTGCCCACCAGCCCCAGCCCGAAAGCGTCGTGGAAGCGGTACACCTCGCGCCCGGTCAAGGTGGCGCAGAACACGATGTCGGAGGACCAGCCGACCTTGAGCGGCGCCCGGGACCGCAGCTCGGCGGCCAGGCCCCAGCGGCGGAAGTGCTCCATGGTGCGAGCCGAGACCGTCTTGGCCCGCGGCCGCAGCCAGGCCACCTGCGGGCGCGGCTCGACCACCACACTGCCGATGCCGTGGCGGCTCAGCTCCAGCGCGGTGGCCAGCCCGACCGGGCCGCCGCCCGCGATCAGCACCGGGGCCGACGGCGGCGGCGCGGACGCGCGCGTCATCGGCCGTCCCGGGGCGCGGGCGCCCCGTTCAGCCAGGCCGCGCCGTCGGCGTAGAGGCGCTCGACCGCGGGCCCGCGCAGGCCGGGCATGTCCGGCTTGACGGCGAAGCCGAGTTGGGTCTGCAGGTAGGCCAGGTGCTGGTAGCCGGCCGGGAACCGGCTGAGCAGGTCGGGGTCGAGGCGCAGCGTCGCGGCCGGGTCGACCGGGTCGAGCCGGTCCTTCTCGTAGGTGGGCTGGCGCAGCACGATGCCCCAGCGGCCGCCGCGGGCCTCGAAGAAATCGTAGAACCGGCCGATGCAGGCCACGTCGACCAGCACGTCGTGGACCGGCGCCCGCTGCATGATCGTCATCTTGGTCTGGGCGATGGCCCGGGTCCCGTGCACGGTGATGTGGCTGCCGCCCAGGAAGTGCAGAATGTTCACGCCGTGGTCCCAGCCGTCCTGGCTGGCCTTGATGAACTCGGCGGCCGGGCCCTGGAACCAGGTGGCCATCATGTAGCCGTCGTCGTGCCAGGTGCCGCGGAACGTGTCCCAGTCCCCCGAGTCGCGGGCGACGGCCCAGGTCTCCACCACTTCCCGGATCGCGAGCCGCTCGGTCAGTCCCTGATCCACCCTCAATTCCTACCATCGGCCGGGGCGAAGGACGGGTTCCGGGCGGGGCGAAGCCTGAAGTTACAGAAGTTATCCAGAAAAAATATGCTCTCGTACGATTGCAGTTCGGCCTGGGCTAGTGCCCGCACTGTGCACTTTCGTTTACCGTTGAGTCCATGCGGGACAGTGAGGTTGTCGCGTCCATCGTGACGCGCGACCCGGCGGGGGTGGCCGAAGCGTACGACCGGTACGCGGCCAGAATATTCAGCTTCTGCCGGTCGCTACTGGGGGATCCAGCCGACGCGGCTGACGCGGTCGAGGCGACGTTCGTGATCGCCGCCGCCCACCTATCCGAGCTGCACGATTCGGGCCGGCTGCGGCCCTGGCTGTACGCGGTGGCCCGGAACGAATGCCACCGGCGGCGGCGGGACGGGGCACCGCCCGCGGGCCGGGGCGAGACGGCCGGGACCGAGGGCGAGGCCGTCGACGTCTACGACATCGACCGGGCTCAGCCGGTCGACCTGGTGCGCGCGGCCATCGGCGGGCTGGACCTCGACGACCAGGAGATCGTCGAGCTCAGCTTGCGGCACCGGCTGCACGGGGCCGACCTCGCCGACCCGCTCGGCATGCCCCGCCACCAGGTGCACGCGCTGGCCTCGCAGGCCCGGCGGCGGCTGGAGGCGGCGCTCGGCGTGCTGGTGGTGACCCAGACCGGGCCCAAGTCCTGCCCGGACCTGGACGCCCTGCTCGGCGGGGCCGACGGCAGCAGCACCGCCCGGGGCCGGCGACAGGTCAGCACCCACGTCGCGATCTGCTCGGTCTGCGGCGAGCGGCAGCGTCAGGTGGTCGGCCCGGTCATGAAGCTCGGCTTCGCGCCGCTGGGCCCGATTCCGCCCGAGCTCCGGGACCGGGTGGTCTACCTGACCACCAACGACGCCCCCGAAACGGTGACCGAGCGCGACGCGCTGGCGGCCCGGGCCCGGGAGTTCGGGCCGTACGGGTTCCCCGTCCCGGACACCAGCACGGCCGGGTCCGGCCGCTGGTGGCGGGCGGCGACCAAGCCGGTGACGGCGATCGCGGGCGCGGCCGCCACCGCAGCGGTGGCAGCGGTCGCGGCCGTGCTGATCGTGGTGGTGCCGGAGGGGTCGCACGCGACGCCGTCGGCGCTGCCCGCCAACCTGAACTCGCCGGTCGGCACGGCCAGCGCCAGCGGCCAGGGGGTGCAGCCCGCGGCCACCGGCGGGGCCGGCGGCCAGAGCGCGCCCGCCGCGGCGGCCGGCGGTCACGGGAAGGCGGCCGTCGGCATCCAGGCCGGCCTGGTCCAGGGCGGCCTGGTCCAGGGCGGCCTCGTTCACAGCCGGGCCGCCATCGGCGCCCTGGCCATCCAGGCCGGCAGCCTGCAGGCGGTGAGCGGCACCAAGAACAGCACCAAGGCCGCCGCCACCCAGACCAGCAAGGCGTCCACCAAACCGACGACCAAGACGTCCAGCCCGGGGGCCACCAAGAGCACGTCCCCGGTCACCACCACCAGCCCCAAGCCGACCACCAGCCCGACCCCGGTGACGACCCCGACCCCGGTCACCACTCCGACCCCGAGCACCGGCCCGACGACGCCGCCGCCGACGAGCCCGGCGAGCACGCCGCCGTCGGACGGCACGTCAAGCCCGGGGCCGTCGGTCAGCGTGTCGGTCGGCCAGCTGCTTTCGGTCGGCGTGAACCTGGGCGGCTAGGGCAGGGCAGTTAGCAAACGAAACAGCCACGGGCCAACGGGGAAGTCTTGGCCCGTGGGTGCCTCGTAGAAGAAATATATCGAACTGAATTTCGAATCACAATGTGTAATTAAGTAAGTGCGCGCTGCGGAGGGTCGGGCGGTGGGGCGGGTAGGTCAGCCGTGCGGGAGGGCCGGGCGGGCGGTGCGGCGGGGTCGGGCGGTGCAGCAAGCGCCCGACGGCGGGTCAGCCATGGGGCAGGACCGGGCGGTGTCGCGGATGGTCAGCCGTGCGGGAGGGCCGGGCGGGGGAAGCGGGCCGGGGCCGGGTCGCGCAGCACCGCGGTGATGTCGCGGCCGGGCACGGCGGCCGCGTAGTACCAGCCCTGGGCGGTGTCACAGCCGAGCACGGACAGCTGGCGGGCGTGTTCTATGGTTTCCACGCCTTCCACCGTCACCTTGAGGCCGAGCCGGTGGGCCAGGCCGGCCAGGGCCGAGATGACCGGCTCGTCAGCCGGGCCGTCCGGCCAAAGCTCCTTGATGAACGACGCCGACAGCTTGAGCGAGCCGACCGGCAGGCGCTTGAGGTAGGCCAGGTTCGAGTAGCCGGAGCCGAAGTCGTCGGCCGCGATCCGCACCCCCATCGCCGCCAGCTCCTGCAGCGTCTCCAGCGGGCGGCTGTCCGCCCCGACCAGGGCGCTTTCGGTCAGCTCGAGCTGCAGCAGCGGGAACGGCAGCCCGGTGGCGGCCATGATCCGGGCCACGTCGCCGACGAAGCCGGGGTCGGTGGCCTGCTGGGCGGACAGGTTGACGCTGATGAACGGGGCGCCGCCGGGCCGGACCCGGTGCCACTCGGCCGCCTGCGCGCACGCGGTCTCCATCACCCAGCGGCCGAGCGGGGTGATGACCCCGCTGGACTCGGCCAGCTCGATGAACGCCTCCGGGGCCAGCACTCCGAGGGTCGGGTGGTCCCAGCGCAGCAGCGCCTCCACCCCCCGTAGCTCACCGTCCGGGAGCGAAACGATGGGCTGGTAGACCACGGTGAACTCGCCCGCCTCGAGGGCCGAGCGCATCGAGGTCGTCAGCGCCATCCGGGCGCTGTCGGTGGCCTGCTGGGCGGCGTCGTAGACCGACCAGCGCCCGGGGCCTTCGGCCTTGGCCCGGTAGAGCGCGCTGTCGGCGTCCTTGACCAGGTCGGCGAGCTCGGCGCCGGCCACCGGCCGTTCCACGATGCCGACGCTGGCGGTCAGGCCGATCCGGTGCTGGCCGATCCGGAACGGGCGTTCGATCAGCGTGAGCACGTCGCTGGCCAGCGCGACCATCGCGTCGGGGCCGCCGGACGGCTCGACCAGGGCGATGAACTCGTCGCCGCCGATACGGGCGACCAGCCCGGGCGCGGGCTCGATCCGGCGCCGCAGCCGCCCGGCCACCGCGATCAGCAGCTCGTCGCCGACGTCGTGGCCGAACGTGTCGTTGACCGAGGTGAAGCCGTCCAGGTCCAGGTAGCAGATGCCGATCCGGCGGGCGGGGGCGGCCGGGTCAGCCCCGTCGGGCCGGCCGGTGGGGCGGGCCGGGCGATGGTGGCGGCCAGCCGGTCCAGGAACAGCGTCCGGTTGGCCACGCCGGTCAGCGGGTCGTGCTGGGCCTGATGGCGCAGCTCGGCCTGGAACCGGGCCTCGGCGCCACGGCGGAGCTCCTCAGCGCTGCGCTGGGTTTCGGCCCGGGTCTGGTCGCGCAGGGCACGAATGTAACCCGCGGCCACCGCTTCCTCGACGGCCGACACGATCGCCAGGTCGGCCGCGGCGGGCGCGTCCAGCGTCAGCTGGCGGCGGATAACGGTCAGGCTGCGGCCGAGTACCACCGGGTCGACCAGGCTGGCGTCGACCAGGGCGGCGCCGATCTTGGCCGCCTGTTCGGGCTGGAACGGCAGGTCCCAGGCCACCGCCAGCGTGTCGGCGGCCAGCGCGGCCAGCAGTTCGGCCACCTCATCGGCGGGCAGAGCCGCGTCCGCCGCGCCGGCCAGGGCCGACGCCCAGTCGGCAGCGAACAGGTCGCTGCGCTCGCCCGGGCTGCGCTCGTTCAATGTCCGCTCCAGCCGTGCCCGGGCCGTGGAGCCGCCCCGGCACGATCACCACTCGGCGTATGACTTACTGCGGACGTAATAGTAACTTCTGCCCCAAAGCGGAACACGGCGAAGTGTCATTGATCAGCCCGCTATGACCCGGTCTTGACCATTGCGTTAGGTTCCGCGTCGCTGTCCGGTAGCCGGAAATGTGGCAGGGGTGACGGGAGCAGCCAGAGGAACGCGGTCGTTCCGCCCACCGCGGCGATCCACAGCGTCGGCCGGACCCCGATCGCCGTGCCCAGGGCGCCGCCCACCAGCGCTCCCAGCGGCCGGGTGCCGTAGTTGACCGCCTGGAATGCGCCGGTGACCCGGGACCGGAGCCGATCGGGGATCACCGCCGCGAAGATCGCCCCGATGCTGATGTCCAGCACCATCACGCCCACGCCGGACAGGAACTCGGAGACGAACAGCGCGGCCAGCACCAGGTCGTGGGGGCCGCCGGCCAGCGGGACGAGGATCAGCGGGCCGGGGAACAGCACCGCGCCGATCACGTAGCCCCAGCCGACCCCGAACCGGCGGGAGACGTGCTTGGCCGCGACCGAGCCGAGCACGGCGCCGATCGCGCCCGCCCCGAGGACCAGCCCGAGCACGCCCGGCCGGATGTGCAGCGACCGGGTCGCGTAGAGCGCGAACAGGGCGGTGAAGATGAAGTCGAAAAAGTTGACCACGGCGGCGGCGATCAGGCTGGCCCGGACCAGCCGGTCGCGGGCGATGTAGCGGGCGCCGGCCGCCAGCGAGCCGTGCCCGGCCGGTTCGGGCGGCGCTTCGGCCGGGTGGATCCGGCTCAGGAAGAACGCCGAGCCCAGGTAGCTCAGGGCGTCGGCCGCCACCGCGAACGGCGCGGTGAGCACCTGGACCAGGATGCCGCCCAGGCTGGGGCCGCCGACGAAGGAGAACGCACGGCTGCCGTAGACCAGCGACTGGCCCCGCAGGTACTGCGATTCCGGCGTCAGGGCGACGAACAGGGCGGGATCGCTCACCGTGAACAGCACACTGAGCGAGCCGACCCCGAACGCGACCGCGTACAGCTGGGCCAGGGTCAGCACGTGCAGCCCGGCGCCCACCGGCACGGTGGCCAGCAGCCCGGCCCGGCCCAGATCGGCGAAGATCATCAGCCGCCGCCGACGGCCGCGGCGGTCGGCCCAGGCCCCCGCGTGCACCGCGAACAGCAGGCTGGGCAGCCAGATGGCGGCGGTCAGGTAGCCCATCTCGGCCGCGCTGGCGTGCAGGGCGAGGATGCCGGTGTAGGGCACCGCGACCGAGGAGATCTGGTCGCCGAACATCGAGACCGTCTGGGCGCTCCAGTAGCGCCGGAAGGCCTGCTCGCGCAGCAGGGTGGGGAGCGGCGGGCGGCGTAGGCGGGGTAGCCGCGGGCGGGCGGTCACGGCTGATCGGGCGGGTCGGGGGGCTCGGGCCGGGAGGGCGGCTCGGGCGGGCCGGGCTGGTTGGGCTCGTGGGCGCCGGACAGGTCGCCGGGGAAGGCCAGCTGCAGGTAGGTCACCGCCCGGGCGCCGGGCGGCCGCCGTTCCGGGCGGGCCAGGCGGTCCAGGTAGGGCTCGAACAGGGCCCGCTGCTGCTCGGCCAGGTGGGCCAGCTCGTCGGCGGTCAGGTAGAGCAGGTAGTCGCCGAAGGGCACGGCCTGCTGCCATTCGGCGGGCTCGTCGGGCTTGCGCTCCAGCCAGCGCATCAGGTGCTCGAAGTAGCGGTCGGCCAGCAGCGCGGAGAACAGCCCGGCCGCGACCTGCTGCTCGGGCCCCTCGGCGACGGCCGGCACGTCGGTGAACATCGAGGTCGCCCGCCACGGGCGTTCCCGGCCGCGGCCGCCCTCGGCCTCCTCCACCAGCCCGTACTTGGCCAGCTGGCGTAGGTGGAAGGAGCAGCTGCCCGAGCTCTCCCCCAGCAGCTCGCCGGCCCGGGTGGCGGTCAGCGCCCCCTCCCGGCGCAGCAGCCCGACCAGCGACAGGCGCAGCGGGTGGGCCAGCGCCCGCAGGGCCCGGGGGTCGGTGAGGCGGGTGACCGAGCGAGCGTGCGGTTCCGTCATGGGTGCAAAGATACCTTTGCAAAGACTTCTTTGGAAGAGGATGGCCACGCGCGGCACTTCTTGCTGTTATCGCGCCGCGGGCGGGTCGGAGGGATGGGTGACCGGGCGGGAGCGGCGTCGCTGGTGATGGATGGCGCCATTGGCCCGGCTGGCACCGGTACGGTGGCGCCATTCGGCCGGCGGGAGGTGGCGGGTGGCGCGGGTGCTGCGGGTGAGCGGGCGGAACGCCCGGTTCCAGGAGTGGCAGGCGCTGCTGGGGAACCGGCGCAAGCGGCGGCAGGCGCGGGCGTTCGTGGTGCAGGGGGTCCGGCCGATCACGCTGGCCATTGAGCACGGATGGGGCTTTCGGGCGCTGATCTATGACGCTGACCGGCGGCTGTCGCGGTGGGCCAGTTCAGTGCTGGAGTCGCCGGCGGCGGCCGCGGCCGAGCGGGTGGCGATGGCCGGGGAGCTGATCCGCGAGCTGGGCGAGAAGGACGAGGACGCGCCCGAGCTGATCGCGGTGGTGGCGATGCCCGAGGATGACCTCGGGCGGATCGGGGTGGAGGCCGGGTTCCTGGGGGTGGCGTTCGACCGGCCGGCCAGTCCCGGCAACATCGGGACGGTGATCCGGTCGGCCGACGCGTTCGGGGCGGCCGGGCTGATCGTGACCGGCCACGGGGCCGATCCGTACGATCCGCGGGCGGTCCGGGCCAGCACCGGGTCGCTGCTGGCACTGCCGGTGGTGCGGGCCGACGGGCCGGCCGAGGTGATGACCTGGGTGGACGGACACCGCCGGGCCGGGCGGGCGGTGACCGTGCTCGGCACCGACGAGCGCGGGGCGGTGGACGCGGCCGCCTGTGACCTGACCGGGCCGACGCTGGTAGTGATCGGGAACGAAACCAGCGGGCTGAGCGAAGCCTGGCGGGACGCCTGCGACGTGATCGCGCGGATCCCGATCAGCGGGTCGGCCAGCTCGCTGAACGCGGCCAGCGCCGCCACCGTGCTCCTCTACGAGGCCGCCCGGCAGCGGGCCGGGACGCGCTGAGGCCGCCCGGCCAATCTTGGCCGGGCGGGCCGGCCTGCTACTTGACCGCCATCTCCCCCAGCTCGGACCAGTCATCCTGATCGACGGTCTGGCTGATGATCTTGGGCGTGTGCACCAGGTGCGGCGGCAGCGTCCGCTGCGCCTCCTTGAAGTGGTCGGAGTTGACGTGGGCGCCGCCCGCGTCACCGTCACGGAACGCTTCGACCAGGACGTACTCGGTGGGATCGTCGACGCTGCGGGACCAGTCGAACCACAGGCAGCCAGGTTCTTTCCGGCAGGCTTCGGTGAAATCGCGGGTGATTTCCGGCCATCGGTCGGCGTCTTCGGGACGCACCTGGAACTTGGCGGTGATGAAGATCATGAGGCCTCCTTGTCGCCTGGCGCCAACCATGATCGCGTACCCGGGCCGCTGGTGGAAACCGGCGGGACCGGGAAGACGCAAATTGAGACAGGAATACCGGAGGCTCCTCCGGGTTAGTAGCGAGCGACGAGACATCACCGACACCGGGAAGGGACCTCATGGCCCAGAAGACCTGGTTCATCACTGGCACCTCGCGCGGCTTCGGGCGCGAGTGGGCGATCGCGGCGCTGGACCGCGGCGACAAGGTGGCCGCGACCGCGCGCGACACCGCGACCCTGGACGACCTGGTCGCCAAGTACGGCGACGCCATCCTGCCGATCAAGCTCGACGTCACCGACCGGGCGGCCGACTTCGAGGCGGTCAAACGCGCTCAGGACTACCTGGGGCGGCTCGACATCGTGATCAACAACGCCGGCTACGGGCACTTCGGGATGGTCGAGGAGCTGTCCGAGGCCGACGTCCGCGACCAGCTGGAGACCAACCTGTTCGGCGCGCTGTGGATCACCCAGGCGGCCCTGCCGTACCTGCGCGAGCAGGGCAGCGGGCACATCGTGCAGGTGTCGTCGATCGGCGGCATCTCGGCGTTCCCCAACGTGGGCGCCTACCACGCGTCCAAGTGGGGCCTGGAGGGCTTCAGCCAGGCGCTGGCGCAGGAGGTCAAGGGGTTCGGCATCAACGTCACGCTGATCGAGCCGGCCGCGTTCGACACCGACTGGGCGGGCTCGTCCTCCCGGCGTTCGGCCGAAAACCCGGCCTACGACGAGTTCCGTAAGGTAGCGGCCGAGCAGCGGGCCCAGCGGGCGGGCAGCCCGGGATCGGCGGCCGCCACCCGGGAGGCGATCCTGCGCATCGTGGACGCCGAGGTCCCGCCGCTGCGGGTGTTCCTGGGCGAGGCGCCGCTCGCCATCGCCACCGCCGACTACGAGTCGCGGCTGGCCACCTGGCGCGAGTGGCAGCCGGTGTCGGCGGCCGCCCAGGGCTGACCCGGGGCCGACGAGCTGAGGCTGGATCCCCGGGTCAGGTTTCCTGGGGGTCCAGCCACTTGCCGACCCGCGGCGCCTGGTAGGCCGCCAGCGCGGGCAGCAGCGCGTCGACGGTGGGCACGTTGGTGATCAGCCTCAGGTTCTGTTCCTTCATGAAGCCGTGCCGGACGGCGTCGCCCAGGAACCCGTGGAACGCGGTCCAGTAGCCGCCCACGTCGAGGGTGGCGATCGGCTTGCGGTGCAGGCCGAGCTGGGCCCAGGTGGCGATCTCGGTCAGCTCTTCCAGCGTGCCGAGGCCGCCCGGCAGCGCCACGAAGGCGTCGGCCAGCTCGGCCATCTTCTGCTTGCGCTCGTGCATCGAGCCGACCTCGATCAGATCGGTCAGGTTGCGGTGGGCGATCTCCCGCCCGAACAGGTGCCGCGGGATCACGCCCACCACCTGGCCGCCGGCCGCGAGCGCGGCGTCGGCCACCAGGCCCATCAGGCCGACCTCGGCGCCGCCGTAGACCAGGGTCAGCCCGTTGCGGGCCAGGAGGCCGCCCAGAGCCCGGGCGGCCTCGGCGAACTCGGGGCCGGAACCGGACGACGATCCGCAGTACACGCAGACGCGGGAGAGCTTCACCACTCCGATGCTAGGGGCGGGCCGGCTCGCCGCAGAGACCGGGCGCCGGGGCCAGGAAGCGGCGGGCGAGGCGGCTGTAGTCAACCAGCAGCCACGGCGCAGTGGGGGTAGCTCCCGGATCGGGCCGTTTTCTCCCCGGTGAGTTAGGGTCGGGCTGTCATGACCCTGGTCACCGAGCTCGACCTGCCGGCGTTCGACTACACCGCGCCGGACTTCGCGGCCGACCGCTACCACCGGCAGCTGGCCGAGGTGCGGGCGCAGGGCTGGCTGGCCCGCTCGCCGCTGGCGTACCTGGTGCTGGACCGCGAGGCCGGTGAGTTCTTCCTGCGCTCGCGGGCGGCCGCGTTCCCGGGGCGGGAGATCGCGGAGTTCTTCGGGATCACCGCGGGGCCGCTGTGGGACCACATCGACACCAACATCCTCAACCTGGCCGGGGAGAAGCACCGGCGGCTGCGAGCGCTGGTCGGGCCCGCTTTCACCCCGCGGGCGGCCGACCGCTGGCGGCCGGTCATGCGGGACCTGCTGGCCCAACGCTGGGACACCGTCGCCCCCGCGACCGCCTGCGAGTTCATGGGCGCGGTGGCCCGGCCCTACCCGGCCCTGACGATCGCGGCGGTGCTGGGCGCGCCCGCGGCCGACGCCGAGCGGCTGCAGCAGTGGTCGAACCTGGTGCAGCGGCAGTTCGACATCTCGGCGCTGGCGACCCAGGGGCCGGACATCGAGCGGGCGGTGGCCGAGGTCAGCGACTACGCGGCCGGGCTGCTGGCCGAGCGCCGCCGGCAGCCACGCGACGACCTGGCCAGCGCGCTGCTGGCGGCCGAAGACGACGGCCAGCGGCTCAGCCACGCCGAGTGCGTCAACCTGGTGGTGAACGTGCTGGCGGGCGCGATCGACACCACCCAGAGCCAGCTCGGGCACGCGCTGCGGCTGTTCGCCGCCCACCCGGACCAGTGGGCCCGGCTGGCGGCCGACCCCGGCCTGGTCCCGCGGGCGGTCCAGGAGGTGCTGCGGTTCGAGCCGATCACCCCGTTCACGGCCCGGATCTGCCGCGAGGGCATCGAATACCGCGGGGTCGGGTTCCCGGCCGGCACGATCGTGGCCGTCTGCGCCGAGCGCGGCAACCGGGAGGGCGGGGGCGAGGAGTTCGACATCGGCGCCGAGCGGGAGGCCCGGCTGCTGACGTTCGGGGCCGGCGCGCACTTCTGCCTGGGCGCCAACCTGGCCCGGGCCGAGCTCGAGGAAGCGCTGCGGTTCCTGGCCCCGCGGATGCCGGGGCTGGCGGCCGACGGGGACCCCGAGCTGGGCGGGGTGGAAGGCATCTACGGCGTCGACCGGCTGCCGCTGCGATGGACCGCGGCCGGCGGCCCGCGGTGCGTCATTTGAGCCATTGCCGACGGGCTTGGCTAATTAAAATCGGTGCCATCGGAGATTGCGCGGGTCTACGCTATCTGAACAGAAATGCGGGGCGTCTCCCAGGGGGTACGGCTATGGGCACGCTTGTCATCATTGGCTTAATCGCGGTCGGCGGCTACTTCGTGTCGCTGTGGGTCCACCCGTTCCACCGCTGCCGCGTCTGCAAGGGAACGCCCGGGCGGCACTGGGGCAGCGTCTACACCTACAGTTTCCGGCGCTGCCGGGCGTGCGGCGGTACCGGCCGCCAGGACCGGCTGGGCCGCAAGATCTTTTTCAACGGAAGCTGAAAAAGCCTTACAAAAGGCGGCCCGAGGGCCGGTCCGCACTAGCGGGGACGGTCACCGGCCGCGACGTTTTCAGGGTTTTCCGAATTCATATACGCATGCCCGAAATTACCCAGCTGATGATATGACCCTTTGCTGTCATACCTCGCGGGCCGGTATGACGAATACCTTGCCGCCGACGCCATTCTCGACCGCCTCGTGAGCGGCGACGGCGTCGTCGAGCAGGAAGCGGTGCGGCGGCAGCGGGGTCAGCGCCCCCTCGGCCAGCGCGGCGGTGATGTCGGCGGCGCCCGCGGCCAGGGTGGCTCGCGGCACCGTGTACAGGAGCATGAAGCGGAGCACGACCCCGGCCCCCATGCAGGGACGGACCGGCAGCACGGGGTCGGGGCCGTCGGCCGCGTAGGTCATGATCACGGTCCCCGGGTGGGCCAGGGCCAGGTCGCTGTCCAGGTTCGGGCCCAGCGCGACCTCGATGATCCGGTCCACCTTCTCGGCGAACGGCCGCACCTGGGCGGGCACGTCGCCTTCGCGGTAGTTGACCACCAGGTCGGCGCCGGCCGCGCGGGCCAGGTCCGCCTTCTCGGCGCCGCTGACCGTGGTCACCACCCGGGCGCCGCCCCGCTTGGCCCACTCGATGGCGAAGTGGCCGACCGCGCCCGCGCCCCCCTGGACGAGGACGGTCTGGCCGGTCACGGGCCCGTCGGCGAACACGCAGTGGTGGGCGGTGAGGGCGGGCACCCCCATCGTCGCCCCCAGTTCCATGCTGGCCCGGCTGGGCAGCGGCACCGCCAGGTCGGCCGGAACCACGGTCCACTCGGCCTCGGTCCCCCAGCGGCGCCCGGCCGCGGCGAAGTAGAGCCAGACCCGCTGCCCGTTACGGGCCGGGTCGACCCCCGCGCCGAGCTTGTCGATGATCCCGGCCCCGTCCATGCCCGGGATCTGGAACCCGTCGATCGGGCGCGGGACGGCGCCGCTGCGCGCCTTGACGTCGGTCGGGTTGAGCCCGGAGGCGTGGATCCGGACCCGGACCTCGCCGGGGCCGGGCTCCGGGCGCTCGGTTTCGGTCACCTCGAGCACGTCGCGGGCGGGGCCGGTCTTCTCGTAGCGCGCTGCCTTCATCGCTCCATTGTCCACGCCGGGTTCCGGCGGTGCGGTCCGGCGGTGCGGTCCGGCGCCGGAGGCCGGCGGCCGCGCCCGGTAAGATCGCTCATCGTGGAACAGCGGGTATTGGGCCGGACGAACCGGCCAGTTTCGGTAATCGGCCTCGGCACCTGGCAGCTGGGCGCCGACTGGGGCGACATCAGCGAGCGGGACGCGCTCGGCGTGCTGCAGGCGGCGGTCGAATCCGGGGTCACGTTCCTGGACACCGCCGACGTGTACGGGGACGGGCGCAGCGAGCGGATCATCGGCCGGTTCATCGCCGGCAACGCCGGCCAGGGGCTGACGGTGGCGACCAAGATGGGCCGCCGGGTCGACCAGGTGCCGGAGAACTACACACTGGACAACTTCCGCGCCTGGACCGACCGGTCCCGGGTCAACCTGGGCGTGGACACCCTGGACCTGGTCCAGCTGCACTGCCCGCCGACGGCCGTGTTCGCCAGCGACAAGGTGTTCGACAGTCTCGACACGCTGGTGGCCGAGGACGCCATCGCCGCCTACGGGGTCAGCGTGGAGACCACCGGCCAGGCGCTGACCGCGATCGCGCGGCCCAACCTGGCCTCGGTGCAGATCATCTTCAATGCGTTCCGGCGCAAGCCGCTGGACCAGGTGCTGCCGGCCGCGGCCGCGGCCGGGGTCGGGATCATCGCCCGGGTGCCGCTGGCGTCCGGCCTGCTGTCCGGCCGCTACACCCGGGACACCCAGTTCGCGGCGACCGACCACCGCAACTTCAACCGGCACGGCCAGGCGTTCGACGTGGGCGAGACGTTCTCCGGGGTCGACTACGACGCCGGGGTGGAGGCCGCCCAGGAGTTCGCGGCGCTGGTCCAGGGCTGGGACACAAGCGCCACGGCGGCCCAGGCCGCGCTGCGCTGGATCATCCAGCAGGCCGGGGTGACCACCGTCATCCCCGGCGCCAGCAGCGCCGAGCAGGCCCGGCAGAACTCGGCCGCGGCCGACCTGCCACCGCTCGACCAGGCCACCCTGGACGCGATCGAAAACCTCTACGACAAGTACTTCCGCGCTGCCCTGCACAGCCGCTGGTAAGCGCGTGACCTGGGACAACTGGGCGGTCATAGCGGACCTGGGGACCGCCTTGGGCACGCTGGTGCTGGCGGTCGCCACGTTCTCCTCGGTGCGGTCGGGCAACCGCACCGCCCGGTTCGCCGAGCAGTCGCTGCTGACCAGCCTGCGGCCGCTGCTGATGGCGTCGCGGCTGGCCGACGGGACGCTGAAGGTGAACTTCGGCGACAACAAGTGGGTCCGGCTGCCGGGCGGCGGGGCGGTGGCCGAGATCGGCGGGGGCGACGGCAGCCGCGGGCCCGGGGACAGCGTGATCTACCTGTCGGTGTCGGTCCGCAACGTCGGCAGCGGGATCGCGGTGCTGCACGGCTGGCGGCTGACCACGGCCACCGACTGGCCGCCGAACGAGCCAGCGCCGCCGCTGTCGGAATTCCAGATGCAGACCCGCGACCTGTACGTCTCGGCCGGCGACTTCGGCTTCTGGCAGGGGGCGATCCGCGACCTGGCCGACCCCCGCTACCCGATGGCGCGCCGGGTCATCGAGACCAAGTCGGACTGGATCGTGGACCTGCTGTACGGGGATCAGGACGGCGGGCAGCGGGCGATCACCCGGTTCCGGTGCCAGGCGCGGCCGGACTGGACGACCGGGCAGTCGGAGGCGGGGCCGGAGGGGTCGGGGAGTTCTGGCCGCTCGGGGGCTGAGGATGACGGGGTGTGGCTGGCGACGGTGGCCCGGCACTGGTCGCTTGATCAGCCTGATCCTCGGGACGGCGACCGGATGTAGGTCGGGGTGAGGCTCGTGAGCCCTGCAGGGCGGATGTGCCTCGTGGGATGAATGTAACCCGTGGGGTCAGTGCGACTCGTGGGGTGAGTGTGACCTGTTGGGTGAGTGTGACCTGTGGGACTTATGTCTAACGAAGTTCTTAGGGGCGCGGCTGGATCGTTTTGCGTGGTGGCCGGTTGGTGCACCATCGGCGTGGGGGCTACTGGGCCCGGGGTGTGGGGAGACGCTGATGAGCGGCGGGACGGCGACGTGGCGGCGGGGCCGGGGACGGCACACCGGGCCGGCCGAGTTCGCCTACGACGAGCTTGACCCGGCCAACCGGGCGTTCGGGACCTGGCCGCCGGTGCGGCCGCGGGACGCGAGCGACGGGCGGGCCCGGGTCTACATCCGGGGCGAGACGCCGGCCGGGGGCGACACCGTGGTGCTGGGCGGGCTGACGCTGTTCGAGGATGCGCGGCCCGGCGGGCTGCGGGGCTCCGGCGGGCCGGCCGCCCCTGAGGGGCCGGGTGAGCCCGGCGGGCCGGACCGGCCCAGGCCACGATGGCCACGGCCGCCCGGGTGGCTGCTGGGGCTGGTGGCCGCGGTGGTGGTACTGGTGGTGGCGGGCTACCTGGGCGTGCCGCCGCTGCTGACCGCGCTCGGGCTGGGGCCGCAGGCCGGCGACCCGGCCAGCCAGTTCCCGATCCCGTCGTCGGCCGCGATCGCCCCCACCAGCGGGCCGGGTCCGGTCAGCTCCTCCCCCACGCCGCGGCCCCATCGGCCAATGCCGTCCGCCAGCGCGCCGGCCAGCGCGCCGGCCGGCGGGGCGGTCCCGTCGGCCAGCACGACCACCGCCAGCGCGCCGCCGCCCACGCTGGTGGTCAGTTACGCCGCGACACCGAGCGGCGGCGGCTTCACCGGGCAGGTCACGGTGGTGAACCAGGGCTCGGCCGCGGTGTCGGGCTGGCAGCTGGTGGTGGCGCTCCCCGGAGATACTGTCAGCGCCGTCCAGAACGCCGAGTTCACCGACGACAACGACGTCCTGTTCATGACCCCGGCCCCCTACGACCTGTCCATCGCCCCTGGTAGTTCGATCACCGTCTCGATCTACGGGTCCGGGCCGGAGCCGGACCCGGCCGAGTGCTCGTTCAACAACGTCGCCTGCCGGTAAGCGGCGCCGATCATCGGCGGGCACCCGCTCATGATCAAGCTTGCATTTTGTGAAACTTTGCACGGGGTGCAAGAATAGGGCCTGTGACCGATGCCGCCGTGGCCCAGCGTGACCGGGAAGGCCTGCGTGAGCGCAAGAAGCGGGCGACCCGGGAGGCGCTGCACGACGCCGCGCTGCGGCTCACGCTGGAGCGCGGGCTCGAGCATCTGACGGTCGAGGAGATCAGCGCCGTGGCCGGGGTGTCACCGCGCACGTTCTTCAACTACTACCCGGGCAAGGAACAGGCGATCATCGGCGACGATCTCCTCGCCGCCGACGCGCAGCAGGTCGCGGCGCTGATGACCGGGGCCGCCAGCCTCCTCGACGGCATGGAGGCGATCGCCCTCGACCTGGCGGCCGGTACCGCGACGCGCCGGGAGCAGGTGCAGCAGCGCTGGCAGGTGATCACGCGCTACCCTGCGCTGATTACCCGGATGTTCGCCCGGCTCGAGGAATTCAACGCGATCGTGGCCGCGGCCGTGGCGGCGCGCTTGGGGAGCGCCCCGGACGACGTCTACCCGCAGCTGATGGCGGCCATGACCACGACCGGGATCCGGGTGGCCGTCCAGCGATGGACGACCGGGCACGGGGACGATCCGCTGGAGCAGCACATGGCCGAGGTGTTCGGCCTGCTCAAGGGCGAGCTGACGGCGGTCAGGAGCACAGGTGAAGGCCCCCGGGGGATGACGGGTAGTGGCCTGCGAGGAGGAATCAGTTGAGCGAGTCAGCACTGCGGCACCACGCCGCTCCGGCCCACGAACGGCCCAGGGGGGACCGCAAGGCCGTCCCGGAGCCGAAGCAGCCGGACGGCGAGCGGCCGGTCAGCAACAACGTGGTCGTCATCTTCATCGCGCTGATGCTGGCGGTGTTCCTGGCCGCGCTCGACCAGACGATCGTGGCCACCGCGCTGCCGACCATCGTCGGTGACCTGCACGGGGTGAGCGATCTGACCTGGGTGACGACCGCCTACCTGCTGACCTCCACCATCGGGCTGCCGATCTACGGCAAGCTCGGCGACCTGTTCGGGCGCAAGGGCCTGTTCATCTTCGCCATCGGCATCTTCCTGGCCGGCTCGATCCTGTCCGGGCTGTCGCAGAACATGGGCGAGCTGATTGGCTTCCGGGCGCTGCAGGGGGTCGGCGCGGGCGGCCTGATGATCGGGGCCCAGGCCATCATCGGCGACGTGGTGCCGCCCCGCGAGCGGGGCAAGTACATGGGCTTCATCGGCGCCGTGTTCGGCATCGCGACGGTGGCCGGCCCGCTGATCGGCGGCTACCTGACCGACGACGTGAGCTGGCGGTGGGTGTTCTACGTCAACGTGCCGATCGGCATCATCGCCCTCGGCGTGGTGATCTTCACGCTTCACCTGGCCAAGCAGAACACCCGGCCCAAACTCGACATCCTCGGTATGGTGCTGATCGCGGGCGCGTCGGCCTGCATCGTGCTGTTCAGCGTGTGGGGCGGCAGCAAGTACCAGTGGGACTCGGTCCAGATCATCGGGCTCGGGGCCGGCTTCCTGGTGCTGACGGCGGCATTCTTGTTCACGGAGCACTACGCGGCCGAGCCGATCTTGCCGCTGCGGCTGTTCCGCAGCAGCATCTTCAACATCTCCGGGCTGATCGGCCTGGCGGTCGGGGTGGCGCTGTTCGGCGCGGTGTCCTACATCGGGTTCTTCCTGCAGGCGGTGGACGGCGTCAGCGCCACCGTCTCCGGCCTGCTGATGCTGCCGTTCGTGGGCGGCCTGCTGGTGTCCTCGATCGGGTCGGGCCGGATCGTGTCGGCCACCGGGCGCTACAAGGTGTTCCCGATCCTCGGCACCGCGATCGGCTGCGTCGGCATGGGCCTGCTGTCCCGGCTGAGCGCGACCTCGACCCGGGTCGAGAACGGCATCTACATGGCGGTCCTCGGCTTCGGCATCGGTCTGGTCATGCAGATCCTGGTGCTGGTGGTGCAGAACGCGGCGCCCCGCGAAGACCTGGGCTCGGCCACCGCCGCCACCAACTACTTCCGCCAGATCGGCGGCACGGTCGGCAGCGGGATCGTCGGGGCCGTGTTCACCACCCGGCTGACCAGCAAGATCTCCCACCTGCTGCCGCCCGGCTCGAGCGCCCACCTGCCCAACGTGCAGGCGCTGACGCCCAAGGAACTGGACGCGCTGCCGCACGCGGTGCACAGCGCGCTGGTCACCGCCTACGCCTACGCGCTGCCGCCGATCTTCCTGGGCCTGGTGCCGATGATGGCGGCCGCGTTCGTGCTGTCGTTCTTCCTCAAGGAGAAGAAGCTGCGGACCACGATCGGCCCGGAGGCGGCCCCGGCCGTCGGCGCGGTGGCGGAGGCGCCGGCGGAGACGGCCGATCTGGCCGAGGCGGCGTTCAACGGCAGCGGCGCGATCGCCAACGGGAACGGGAACGGGCATCCGGAGCTGGCGCTGGCGGGCGCCCCCGGTGAGCGGGGCTGGTTCGAGCCGACCGGGCCCGAGGCGGCGAACGGGACCGCCCCGATGGCCATCGGGGCGAATGGCGCGGCGGCGGGTAGCGCGCCGCTGGGTGCTCCGGTCGCGCTGGCCGAGGCGGCCCCGGGCACCGCGCCGGTGTACGGTCACGTCCGCCAGCCGGACGGGGCGGGCCTGCCGGGCGCGACGGTCACGCTGATCGACCCGTCCGGGCAGCAGGCCGCCCGCGGCCAGAGCGGGGCCGACGGTGAGTACCAGGTGTCGGCGCCGGCCCCCGGCCCCTACACCCTGATCGCGATGGCGGCCGCCCACCAGCCCTACGCGTCGGCCGTCCGGGTCGGGACCGGGCCGGTCGAGGTAGACGTGCTCCTGCCGGGCGCGTCGCGGCTGGCCGGGACCGTGCGGACGGCCGGCACCGGCGACCCGCTGGCGGGCGCGACCGTGACCCTGGCCGACACCAGGGGTGAGGTGGTGGCCGCCCGCAGCACCGACCCGCAGGGACAGTACCTGATCGGGGACCTGGCCCCCGGCCACTACGCGCTGGCGCTGAGCGCCCCCGGCCACCAGCCGCAGGCGCTGCCGGTCACCGTGGCCGACGGCGAGCAGGCGACCCAGGACGCCGAGCTGCGCGGTGGCGCCCAGCTGCGCGGCACCGCCCGCACCGCGGCCGGCACCGTGGTCCCGGACGCCCAGGTCATGCTGCTCGACCGGGACGGCAACGTGGCCGGGCTGGCCCGCACCGACGAGGGCGGCGGCTACTCGTTCGAGAACCTGCCGGAAGGCGACTACACGGTGGTCGCCAGCGGCTACCCGCCGGCCGCCAGCCGGCTGCGGGTCAGCTCCGGCGAACCGCACGCGCACGACGTACAGCTCGGTCATCCGGAGGCGTAGTTCAGTTGAGTACGGAGGATTCCGTTCGGGGGTCAGTCACGGCCCGGGTGCAGAGCCGGGACGGCTGGGCGGTGCGCGGCGCCGTGCTGACCGTCACCGACCTGACCGGCACCCAGGCCGCCCGGGCCGAGGGCGACGACGAGGGCCAGCTGGCGGCGGGCCCGCTGGCCCCTGGCACCTACACCGCGATCGTGATGGCCCCCGGTTACGCCCCGGCCGCGCGGACCGCGGTGGTCACCGCCGGCGGCGCGGTGCTGGGCACGGTCACGCTGGACCGGGCGGCCGGGGCCGAGCTGCCGCCGCCCGGCCACTGGACCATCGACCCGGCCCACTCCTCGATCCAGATCACCGCCCGGCACATGGGGCTGGCCAGCGTGACCGGGCATTTCGGAGAGTTCTCGGGCTCGTTCGAGATCGCCGAGCCGGCCGACCGCTCGGTGGTGCAGGCCCAGCTCAAGGCGGCCAGCATCGACACCGGCAGCAGCATGCGGGATGATCACCTGCGGTCACCGGACTTCCTCGACGTGGAGAGCCATCCGCTGATCGTGTACACCGGCACCGGGGTGGCAGCCGCCGGTGACGAGCGCTGGACGGTCAGCGGCGAGCTGACGCTGCGCGGCACCACCCGGCCGGTGCCGCTCGACCTCAGCTACCTGGGCACCGGCCCTGACCCGTGGGGCGGGCAGCGGGCCGCGTTCCGGGCCACCGCCGAACTGCACCGGCAGGACTTCGCCATGGACTGGAACCAGTCCCTGGCCACCGGTGCGCTGCTGGTCGGCTGGGTGCTGCGGGTCACCCTCGACATCGAGGCGGTCCGCGGCGAGCTGCCCGCGGGCTGAAGGCCGGCGCAGCTGGCAACAGACTCAGCCAACATTCAGCTTTTTCCATGCTGCTCTCTCTGGAATCCCTCAGGTTCGGCGAGCAAGATCAAAAGCATCGGGAGACGGCGGAGAGGGAGGCTATGCGGTTCACTGCTGCGCTCAAGTGGCTGGCGAAACCGTCGGCGCGCATCGTCGGCACGTCGGTGCTGGCGGGGCTGGTGGTCGTGTTCGCGTCGCCCGCCGACGGTGACACCGGCGGGCTGGTCGCCAAGATCAGCTCGGCCGTCAACCTGAGCTCGGCCCCGAGCCACGAGGGGACCCCGTTCGCGGGCACGTCGGCGGTCGGGGCGCTGTTCTCCGAGAGCGGCGGGACCCTCGGCAGTCACTTCTGCACGGCCAGCGTGGTGCACAGTACCGGTGGCGACCTGCTGGTCACCGCCGCCCACTGCGTCAGCGGGCATACCGGCACGATCGCGTTCGTGCCCGGCTACGCGAACGGCAAGAGTCCGTACGGCGTCTGGTACGTGTCCCAGATCTTCGTCGACCAGGCCTGGACGTCGTCGGGCAGCATCAACGACGACGTGGCGTTCCTGCAGGTCAAGCCCAACTCGATGGGAACCGAGATCGAAGACGTGACCGGCGCCGAGCAGCTCGGGAGCAGCGAGGCCGGCCAGCTGACCGAGGTGATCGGGTACCCGGACAGCACGAACGCCCCGGTCGTGTGCGCCAACCAGACCAAGTCGTTCACGGTCCCGTCGACCGGGTCGAAGCAGCTCGAGTTCGACTGCGGCAACTACCCGGACGGCACCAGCGGAGGCCCGTTCCTGGTGAACGTGAACAAGACCACCGGCCAGGGCACGGTGACCGGGGTGATCGGCGGCTACGAGCAGGGCGGCAACTACCCGCAGGTGTCGTACTCGATCCCGTTCGGTAAGCAGGTCAGCGCCCTGTACAAGGCGGCCGCCAGCTAGCCAGCGGCCGCGGTCGGCGATCAGCGCGCGGGCGGCGGGACGATCTTGTCCAGCTCGGCCAGCTGGTCTTCGCTGGGGACCCACTCGCCGGCCGCGGCGTTGGCCCGGACCTGCTCGGCGCTGGTCGCCCCGGCGATGACCGACGCGCAGCCGGGAATCGCGGCCAGGCCGCCGACCGCGACCTCGAGGATGCTGACGCCCTGCCCCTGGGCCCACTCGATCAGCGCCTCGACCTGGCTGAGCTTCTCGTCGGTGATGTAGCCGTCGCGCTCGGCCAGCCGGGTCCCGGCCGGCACCGGCTGGCCGCGCCGCACCTTGCCGGTCAGCAGGCCGTTGGCCAGCGGGTAGAACGGCAACACGCCGAGCCCGAAGTGCCGGGCGGCGGGCACCAGCTCCGCCTCGGCCCCGCGGTCCAGCAGCGACCAGCTGTTCTGGGCGGAGATGAACCGCTCGCGGCCGAGCTCGCGGGCCAGGTGGTCGGCGTCGGCCAGCTGCCAGCCGGAAAAGTTGGAGTGCCCGATGTAGCGCACCTTGCCCTCGGCGATCAGCTCGCTGAGGGCGAGGATCGTCTCCTCGACCGGCGTGTGCGGGTCCGGGGTGTGCAGCTGGTACAGGTCGATGTGATCGGTCCGCAGCCGCCGCAGCGACTCGGTCACCGCCCGCTTGAGGTAGCCGCGGCCGCCCTTGGCCCCGGCCACCGGCCCGTAGCCCATGTCGGCGTTCTGGTTGCCCCACTTGGTGGCCAGCACGATCTGGTCCCGGCGGGCACCCAGCACCTCGCCCATCAGGCTCTCGGAGGCGCCGCGGCCGCCGTAGATGTCGGCCGTGTCGAACAGGGTGATGCCGGCGTCGATGGCGGCCTCGATGACCGCCCGGGTGCCGTTCACGTCGAGGCGGCGGCCGAAGTTGTTGCAGCCGAGGCCGACCACCGACACCTGCAGCCCGGACGAACCAAGTGACCTGTAGCGCATGCCCCCGATCCTATTGAGCCGGTGATCAGACATCCCAGGGGCTTAGCGTGTCAAGCGGCTAGTTGCTGGCGGTGGCCCCAGGCGGTGTTTTCGTTGTAGGGGGTGCGGGTTTTGAGGCAGCCGTGCAGAA
>Ga0213875_10000533_pt1 | contig 31219 bp, 28 predicted proteins | sample BarmaccomBMRX_R8_FD_160105 | JGI IMG/M metagenome (GOLD analysis project Ga0213875, IMG submission 160105) | Root-associated microbial communities from Barbacenia macrantha in rupestrian grasslands, the National Park of Serra do Cipo, Brazil - RX_R8 | ecosystem: Host-associated > Plants > Roots...
ACATCACCTACCCCGGGCACTCGCCCTACGACGGCATCAGCGACCCGTTCGGCCGGAAGATCCAGAGCTACGTGAACGAGCACCCGGTCGACGAGGTGGCGCCGGTCACCGCCGGCCGCGACCTGGGCTGGCCGTACTGCAACCCGGACCAGGACAACAGCCACCCGGCCGGCTCGCTGGTCAACGTGCCGTTCGTCAACGACGCGGTCACCAACGCCGACGGTAAGAGCCTGAACTGCGCCGCGCTCCATCCGATCGAGGTCGGGCTGCCCGCTCACAGCGCCCCGATCGGCCTGTCGTTCCTGGCGGGCAGCAAGCTCCCCGCTCCCTGGTCGGGCGGGGCGGTGGTCGCGGTGCACGGCTCCTGGGACCGGCAGCCGCCACGGGCGCCGGCCGTACTGTGGATGCCCTGGAACAGCCAGACCCACACCCTGGGGGCGGCGGTGACGCTGGCCGGCGGCTTCCAGGACGCGAACGGCAACCGCTGGGGCCGGGTCGCCGACGCGGTCGCCGGACCGGACGGGGCCCTGTACGTCACCGATGATCAGGCCGGCGCCGTTTACCGGCTGGTCCCGCCGTCGAGCTGATTTCCCGATGAATAAAGGGGTGCGACGGCGCTGACTGACGACGTGAACCCGGCTGAACCGCACGGAGCCACCCGTCGCAGTTACGACGCGGTGGCCAGCTCCTACGCCGGGCAACTACGGGACGAGCTGGCGGGCAAGCCGCTCGACCGGGCCCTGCTGACCGCCCTGCTCGAGCAGCGGCCGGCCGGAACACCGGTCGCCGATCTGGGCTGCGGGCCCGGGCACGTCACCGGCTGGCTGGCCACCCACGGCGCCCCCGCGGTCGGCGTCGACCTGTCGCCCGGCATGATCGAGGTCGCCCGCCGCGAGCAGCCGGGGGCCGAGTTCCGGGTGGGGGACCTACTGCGGCGCCCGCCGCCGACGGCGAGTTCGGCGCCGTGGTCGCGTTCTACTCGGTCATCCACCTCGACCCGGGCGAGCTGCCGCCCGCGCTGGCCGAGATGTACCGGGTGCTGCGCCCGGGCGGCCTGGCCCTGCTCGCCTTCCACGCCGGTACCGAGGTCCGTCACCTGTCCGACTGGTTCGGCCACGACGTCGACGTCGACTTCCGCTTTTATCGGCCGGACGAGGTCGTGGCCGCCCTGGAAACGGCCGGCTTCACCGTCCAGGCCCGGCTGGAGCGGCGAGCGTACCCGGCCGAAGTGAACACCCGCCGCGCCTACCTGCTGGCCAGCCGGCCCGACTGACCATCGCCCCTTCCGCCCGCTCGCCCCCCGGGTCCCACGCAGCCCCACGCGCCCCACGCGCCCCACGCGCCCCACGCGCCCCACGCGCCCCACGCGCTTGATAACAGCAAGAAGCGCGCGCTTACACTCTCAGGCGGGAACCCGCCGTCCGGAACGCATCGCTGACCGTGACGTCGCCGGCGGGCAGGCCCAGCGCCAGCCGGACGAACTCGGCCGCGATCCGGTGCCAGACCGCGGCCCGGCGGAGCATGGTGTGCTCGCCGTTGCGGACCTCGATCGCCGCTACGTCGGTGACGGCGGCCGCCCGCTCGGCGAACGCCCAGGTCTCGGCGGGCGGGGTGACGCGATCGTTGGTGGCGTGGGCCAGCAGCACCTGGCGGCCGGCCAGCTGCTCGACCGGTTCACCGGACGGCAGCCACGGGGCCAGCCCGGCCACCGCGATCACCCGCGGGTGACCGGCGACCCGCATGGCCGTCCGGGCCCCCATCGAATGGCCGATCAGCACCACCGGGACCGGGCCGTACCGCTCCCCGACTTGGTCGAGCGCCTCGGTCAGGTCGGCCACCGGGGAGGCCAGCTCGCCGTTCCAGCCGCGCAGCCGGTACAGCGGCCGGGTCACCACGGTCGCGCGGCCGGGCAGGGCCCGGCGGATCGCGGCGGCGACCGGGATCATCCGCAGCACGGCCGGCTGGTAAGGCGTCACCGGCGCCGTGCTGCGGGTCCGGCCACCGTGCGCGAGCAGCACGGCCGCGCTGACCGGCGGGGCGCCGGGGCGGCCGGGGAACACCGTCTGGTGGCTCATCCGCACCTGACCTTTCGGGCTCCGGCAGCTTACCGTGGCCGGTGTGCGGGGCCGGCCGGGTGATTGATTGGATGGGCATGAACTGGCCGGCAGAGGAAAGCAGGCGACCATGACTGAAATCACTGGACCGCCGTCCGCAGCACAGCCGCTGTTCATCATGGCGATGGACCAGCGTGACTCGTTCGGCAGCCTGTTCGGCGTCCAGAATGATCAACCGACCGAGAAGCAGCTGGCGGACATGCGGGCCGCCAAGATGCTGATCTTCAGGGCCGCCCAGCGCGTGATCAGCGATACCCCGCTGGTCGCCGGGCGGCTCGGGATCCTGGTCGACGAGGAGCTCGGCACCGACGTGGCCCGGGCGGCCAAGGAGGCCGGCTTCGTGCTGGCCATGCCGGTGGAAAAGAGCGGGTCCAAGGAGTTCAAGTTCGAGTACGGCGACCAGTTCGCCGAGCACATCGAGGCGTTCGACCCGGACTGGGTCAAGGTGCTGGTCCGCTTCAACCCCGAAGACCCGGCCGAGCTGCGGGACGCGCAGACCGCGACGCTGAAGCGGCTGAACGACTACGCCGAGGACAGCCGCCGGCGCTGGATGCTCGAGCTGCTGGTGCCGCCGACCAGCGCGCAGTCGGACAAGTACGAGGACTCCTCGCTGTACGACGAGCTGGCCCGGCCGGGGCTGACCGTCCAGGTCATCGAGGCGCTGACCAAGGCCGGGGTGCACCCGGGGATCTGGAAGCTGGAAGGGTACGAGAACACCGAGGGGGCCCAGCGGGTGCTGGCGGCGGTGCGCGAGGCCGGCCAGCCGGAGAGCTCCTGCATCGTGCTCGGCCGCAACGCGCCCGAGCGCCAGGTCGACCACTGGCTGCGGGTGGCGGCGCCGCTGGAGGGCTACGTGGGCTTCGCGGTCGGCCGCAGCAACTGGCGCCAGCCGCTGGTCGACTACCTGGCGGGCCAGGCCGACCAGGAGCGGACCGAGTCCGTCATCGCCCGCCACTACCGGCACTTCGTGCACACCTACCTGCAGGCCGACACCGGCCCGGAAGTGAATGAATTCGAGACCCACCCGCGGCTGACCCCGGACCGGGAAGCGGTGATCAGGACCGCGACCGCGGGCGCCGACCCGCGCGAGACCCAGCTGCCCGCCTGGATGGCCCAGTCGCTGCTGGCCGAGGTCGACGCGCTGCGCCAATCGAGCTAGCACCGGGCAGCTGACCGCCGCCTCACCCCGGGCCGTCAGCCGCCCGGGGTGAGGCCGAACGTGATCCGGTAGTCGCACTCGCCGGTGCAGGTGAAGGTGCTGGTGGCGTCGTCGTCGGCGTAGGAGTAGGCGTAGGGCTCGGCCTTCTTGAACACCGCCGCGTAGTCCACCGGCCACTGGGCCGGGTCGCAGGCCGGCCGGGACGCCCAGGCGCCCCGGCAGCAGTACTGGTCGGTGCCGAACCGGGCGCAGGCCGACTCGCAGGCGACGACGGTCCCGGCCGCCCGCACCTGCAGCGCGGCCGGGCAGTCGACCGCCGTCGTGCAACCGGCCGCCACGCAGCCGGCCGGGCTGACCTGGTCGGCGCTGCCGCCTTTACTGATGTTGATGTACATCGGCAGGTTCGAGCCGTCGACCATGGAAACGTCGTAGAAGTCGAGGCCGTCCCAGGCGTTCAGGTTGTACTCGGCCAGCGTGGCCGGGATCGAGCCGTACCCGGCGCACTGGAACCGCCCGTCACAGTCGCCGGTCTGGCAGTGCCCGTGGCCGCCGCTGAACACGCAGCCGGTCCGGCCCCAGAACCGGCCGTTGTAGTGGTCCGGCACCACGATGCTGACGCTCTGCCCGGACGGCAGCACCCAGCCGGTGGCGGCCAGCGGGTGGGACGGGTCGGGTGCGGCGGCCACCCAGATCGTCTGCGCCACCCGGTTGGCGAACGTGACCACCCGGCTCCCGGCCGGCGCGACGACGGCCGGGCCGCTGGCCTGCCCGGCGCCAGCCCCGGCGGCGGTCGTCGTGGAGGGGGGCCGGCCGGAGGGCCCAGTGGATGGCTGAGCGGCGTGCGGGGTGGGAGCGGGCTGGTGCGCGGTCACGGCCGGGCGGGCGGTGAGCGGGGCGGCCACGGCCGGGGCCGAGGCGGCCGCCGATCCGGTGCCGCCGGCAGCCGCGGTCACCGGCGTTCCCCCGCCGGCCGCGCAGGCGGCCAGCACGAGGGTCAGTGCGACCAGGGCAAACGCGGTCAGCGCCCGCAATGACCGGTTGGCCGGTTTTGTGAACGCCATTCAGATCCTTCCCCTACTGTGGTGCTCCCGTTCTCGGAGACCGCTGCGCCCGGCTGCGGATTACAGAAATCTGCGGCCCCGAAATTTTTGTTATCGGCGCCCGGCCACCGGGTCTCCTATCCGGCACCAGCGATGCGTGACGGAGGTGAGGTGCGATGGCGACGACGCCCGGAGAGCAGCAGCCCGGCGGCCTGACCAGCACTGAGACGGTGATCCTGGCCCAGCACGGCGACCGCCGGGCGCTCGACCGCCTGATTGCGGGCTACCTGCCGCTGCTCTACAACATCGCCGGCCGGGCCATGAACGGCCACGCCGACGTGGACGACGTGGTCCAGGAGACCCTGCTGCGGATGATGCGGGGGCTGCCGGGCCTGCGCGACCCGGCCGCGTTCCGGTCCTGGCTGGTGGCGATCGCGATCCGCCAGGTGCGGGGGTTCTACGCCGCCCGGGCGCTGGCCGTCCCCGACGACGCGCTGGACGTCCAGGCCGGCCCGGAGTCGGACTTCGCCGACCTCACCATCCTCCAGCTCGGGCTGTCCGGCCAGCGCCGGGAGACCGCCGAGGCCACCCGCTGGCTCGACGAAGACGACCGGGACCTGCTGGCGCTGTGGTGGCAGGAGACGGCGGGCCGCCTCGACCGCCGCGAGGTGGCCGAGGCCCTGGGGCTGCCGCCCCGGCACGCGGCCGTCCGCATCGCCCGTATGAAGGAGCAGCTGGCCACCGCCCGCATCGTGGTCCGGGTGCTGCACGAGGTGCCGCCCTGCGACGACCTGGCCGCGGTGACCGCCGGCTGGGACCAGCACCCGAGCCCGCTGTGGCGCAAGCGGGTGGCCCGGCACGCCCGCAACTGCGCCCGCTGCGGGGCCCAGCGCGAGGCGATGGTCCCGGCCGAGCAGCTGCTGGTCGGCCTGCCGCTGCTGCCGGTCCCGGCCGTGCTCGGTCACCAGCTGCTGGCTCACGGCGCCCGGCTGCTGCGCCGGCGGCTGCCGGGCGCCCGGCACGCGCGCCGGCTGGGCCACGCCCACCACGCTCGCGCGCTCGGCAAGACCGCCGTCTACCTGCAGCCCAAGGTGGTGGCGGCCTCGGTCGCGGTGGTCACCGGCCTGGCCGGGGGCACGTTCGCGGTCGTGCACGCGCGGGCGGCGACCACCGCGGCGGTGACGGTGGCCAGCCCGCGGCCCACCGCGGTCCCGACCACGCTGGCGCCCGCCCCCAACGTCCAGGTCTCGGTCCGCCAGACGGTGGCCAGCCTGCCGCCGTCGCCGACCCGGCCGCCGGCGACCAAGCGGGCTCCCGCCCCGGCCACCTCGGCCCCGGTCATGAGGGCCAAGAAGGGGGTGGTGACCTGGTCGTTCGGGGCCTCGCGGGCGGCCCTGGCGGCCTCTGGGGCCTCCTGGTTCTACAACTGGGCGGCCAGCCCGGCCGGCGTCAGCAGCCCGCCCGGGGTGTCCTACGTGCCGCAGATCTGGGGGGCGGCCAACGTCACCAGCGCGACGCTGGCCCAGGTCAAGAGCGAGAGCAACGTGCTGCTGGGGTTCAACGAACCCGACCTGGCCAGCCAGTCGAACATGACGGTGGCGCAGGCCCTCAGCCTCTGGCCGCAGCTGGAGGCGACCGGGATGACGCTCGGCAGCCCGGCCGTGGCCTACGGCGGCGACGTGGCCGGCGGCTGGCTGGACCAGTTCATGAGCGGGGCGGCCGCCCGCGGCGACCGGGTCGACTTCATCACCCTGCACTGGTACGGCACCGACTTCAGCACCGGCCCGGCCGTCAGCCAGTTGCAGAGTTACCTGCAGGCGGTCTACGACCGTTACCACAAGCCGATCTGGCTGACCGAGTTCGGCCTGGCCAACTTCGGCACCGGGCAGTTCCCGACCGGGGCCCAGCAGGCCGCGTTCGTCACCGGCGCCACCACCATGCTCGACGGCCTTTCCTACGTTCAGCGGTACGCCTGGTTTGCGCTTCCCGCGAACAGCTCCGACGGCAGCCTGGGCCTGTTTTCCAGTTCCGGCGCCGCCACCGAGACCGGCCGTGCGTTCGAAGCGGCGGGTCGATCCTGACCAGGGGTTCCGGTAGGGCAAAATGGTAAGAAATCCGTAATTCCCGGCAACTGACTGCCGCACGCGGACGTCATTGTCCATAGGAGTGTTTATCCGGGGCCTGGGAATGGTGATCTTGGGTGCGCGTGGGTAACCGGGTGGAGTGCAAATGGGGAGTTCTATCCCGCCGGACGATTCCGGCCCTGGGATAGCGTCGGCCGAGCCGGACGTTGAGCCGGTCAGTCCGTCCCCTGAGGAACCGTCCCCCGACGGGCCGCCGCCCGGTGCTCGTCCACCGGGCCCGCCGCCGTCGGGGCCGCCGCCCCGCCGCCGTCGCCGCAAGGTGCTGGTCTGGACGGCCAGCATCACCGCCGGGGTGGTCGCGCTGGCCGCGGTCGGGCTGTTCCTGGTCTACCGCCACCTGAACGGCAACATCCAGCAGCGCGACGTCAGCGGGCTGCTGGGCTCGCAGCCGGTCGACCTGCACCCGCAGGCCGAGAACATCCTGGTCATCGGCTCCGACAGCCGGTTCGGCCTCAGCGGCAGCTATGGCCACAACCTGGTCACCGACCAGTCCGACACCGCGATGATCGTGCACATCGCCGCCAACCGGCAGTGGGCCGAGGTCATGTCGATCCCGCGTGATTCCTACGTCAGCATCCCGGCCTGCGAGATGGGTAACGGGCAGCAATCGGGGCCGCAGACGTTCAAGTTCAACGAGGCGTTCGCCATCGGCAACCTGCACGGCAACAACACCGCGCTCGGGGTGGCCTGCACGATGAAGACCGTCGAGCAGGACACCGGCATCTACATCGACCACTTCGTGGTGGTCAACTTCACCGGCTTCCAGAACATGGTGGCCGCCCTCGGCGGGGTCCAGGAGTGCAACACCCAGCCGATCAACGACCCGCTGTCGGGTCTCAAGCTGACCGCCGGCCAGCACGTGCTGGATCCGAAGCAGGCGCTGGCCTACGTCCGGGCCCGGTACACGCTCGGTGACGGCAGCGACCTGGAGCGGATCGGCCGCCAGCAGGCGTTCATGTCCTCGCTCATCCAGCGGGTCAAGAGCAAGCTGCTGAACCCGGTGGCGATCTACCGGTTCCTCGACGCCGCGACCAAGTCGCTGACCATCGACACCAAGCTGGGGGGCGCCACCGGGCTCTACAACCTGGCCTCCAGCCTGCGCAACCTGCCGTCCAACAAGGTGGCGTTCTTCACCCTGCCGACCTACCCGCGCTCGGAAGTGGTGCCGAGCGACACCGCCAACGTGCTGTGGACCCAGCCCGAGGACAGCAAGATCTTCCAGTCGTTCCGTGACGACGTGCCCGCCAGCACGTCGCTGTTCGCGGCCAAGCCGTCGGCCAGCGCGTCCACCACCCCGTCGGCCAGCTCGCCGGCCAGCGGATCGGCGACTCCGTCGTCGGCGGTGACACCGTCGCCGTCCCCGGACGCCAGCGCGTCCGGGGTGTCCGGGACCGCGTCGGGGAGCGCGCAGCCGACCGTGACCCCGTCGCTGCCGATCCCGTCGGCGCGGACCGCCAACCAGAACATCTGCACTGGCTGAACTGAATGCCCGCGGCGGGTGTAATCCGGCTGCCACGCGGCATTACTGGGTCATGGCTTCCCCGCACGCCACCGAACCCCCCGAACCGCCACTGATCGCGGCCATCGAAGAGGCGGCCAGCCTGCTGGCCGCGATCTGGAACCGGGAGACCGAGGAGCTGCCGACCTCGGCCACCCAGCTGCATGTGCTGCTGATCGTCGAACAGCACCGCGACATCAACCTCAGCGGCCTGGCCCGCCAGCTCGGCGGCCTCGCCTCGTCGGCCAGCCGCCTGTGCGACCGGCTCGAGGCGGCCGGGTTCCTGCACCGCACGCACGGGTCCAGCCGCCGGGCCGTGATCTTGCGGCTGTCCCCCGAGGGCCGGGCGCTGCTGGACCGGCTGCGCCGGCAGCGGCGCGAGGACCTGACCCGGGTGCTGGCGCGGATGCCACCCGCGGCCCGGGCGGCGCTGGCCGCCGGGCTCAGCCAGTTCCGGGCGGCGGCGGTCAAGAACACCTTCACCGGCCCGGTCCCGGGCCTGATCAAGCCCGCCTAGAAAACAGCGGGTTCCGTCACGGTCCACGGTGATCCGTCCGGTGCGGATACCGTTGAGCCGTGCAACGGAGGCTCTGGCGCTGGCTGCTGGCCAGCCTGGCGACGGTCGCGGCCGCCCTCGGCGTGGCCGGGGCCAACGCGGCCGCCGCCAGCGCGGCGGTGACCGGGCCGGCATCCGCCCAGCCGGCGGTGGCGGGGCCCGTGGTGGTCGTCGGCATTTCCGGGCTGCGCTGGACCGACCTGTCGGCGGCGGGCACCCCGGCCCTGTGGCGGGTGACCGCGGGCGGCTCGCCCGGCTCGCTGGTCGACTACGCGATCCTGCCGCACACCTGCCCGGCCGACGCCTGGCTGACCATGAACGCCGCCAACCGGGCCCGGTTCCCGCACACCGAGAAGGGCCCCTGCCCGGCCCTGCCCGCGGTGACTACGGCGGCCGGGGCGAGCGGGACCGTGGGCGGGGGCGGGGTGGCGCCGGCCGAGGTCGCCGCGATGCCGTCGCTGACCCGCTTCAACCAGCAGTTCCACACCAGCCCGCAGTGGGGCCTGCTGGCCTCGGCGGCCGGGGCCGGGAACTGCTCGACCGCGGTCGGGCCGGGGGCGGCCCTCGCCCTGGCCAGCGCGAGCGGGCAGGTCAGCGGCTACCGGGCCGCGCTGCCGGCCACCGCCGCCGCCCAGCGTCAGCTGCTCGCCCGCTGCCCGCTGACCGTCGTCGACCTGGGGGCGCTCCCGGGCGACGAGGGGGCGGCCCGGGTGGCCGCCGTCCGCCAGGCCGACACCGAGCTGGCCGCCATCACCGCGGCCCTCCCGGCCGGCGCGACGCTGATGGTCACCGCCCCCGGCGCGGTCGCCAACCCGCCGCACCTGCAGCTGGTCGCGGTCAGCGGCCCGGGCTACCGGACCGGCCTGCTCGACGCCGAGTCGACCCGGCAGCCGGGAATGGTCGTGCTCACCGACCTGACCCCGACCGTGCTGGGCTGGCGCGGCCAGGCGGTGCCCTCGGACGTGGTCGGCTCCCAGATCACCCGGTCCGGGCGGGGGGCTACGGCCCCGGCTGTGCGCAGCCTGATCGGCCAGGACACCCAGGCCCAGGTGTGGACGAGCACCCACACGATCTTCTTCTGGGCCTACGCGCTGCTCGACGCCTTCGCCTGCATCGGCATCGGCCTGGTGTGGTGGGGCGCCCAGCCCGGCCGGCGGCAGGCCCGGGCGGCCCGCTGGCGGATCGCCGGGACCGTGCTGGCGGCGGTGCCGGCCGGCTCATTCCTGGCCAATCTGGTGCCCTGGTGGGAGTACGCGCACCCGGCCATCTGGCTGTACGGGCTGACCCTGGTGTGGACCGCGCTGATCGGCGCGCTCGCTGTGGGCGGTCCCTGGCGCCGGGACCCGTTCGGGCCGCCTGGCGCGGTGGCGGCGGTGACGGTCGCGGTGGTCGGCATCGACGTCATCACCGGGTCGCGGCTGCAGATGGGGACCCCGTTCGGGCTGTCGGTGCTGGAAGCGGGCCGGTTCTACGGCATCGGTGGCGAGGCGGTCGGGCTGTACGCGGTGTGCGGCATCCTCGCCGCCGCCTGGGCCGGGCATGCGGTGCTGCGCCGGCTGGGCCCGGGCGGACGGGGCCGGGCGGTGCTGGCGGCGCTCGCGGTCGCGGTGTTCGCGGTCGTCGCCTGCGGCTGGCCGCAGTTCGGGAACAAGGTCGGCGGCACCATCGCCATGGTGCCCGGCTTCATCCTGCTGATCATGGCGTTCGCCCGGGTGCGGATCACCGTCCGCCGGGTGGTCGTGATCCTCGGCAGCGGGCTCGCCCTGTTCCTGATCTTCGCGCTGATCAACTACCTGGTCCCGGCGACCGGGCATTCCGACATCGGGGTGTTCGCCGGGAACCTGCTGCACGGCCGGGCCGGCGGGCTGCTGACCCGCAAGGTGACCTCGATGCTGGGGTCGCTGGCGGTCAACACCTACAGCCCGGTGGTCCCGGTCGTCGTCATCCTGATCGGGCTGGTGCTGCTCAAGCCCGCCTGGTTCCGGGTCCGGGCGGTACCCCGCGCCTACGCGGCCGAGCCGCTGATGGCCATCACCGTGGCCATGATGTGGCTGGTTGCGGTCCTTGGCTGGTTCGCGGATGATTCGGGCATAATCGTCCCTGCTACAGCCCTGCCGCTGGCCCTGCCCATCGGCATCGCGCTGCTGGCGGGTGTCCCGCTGTCCGATGAAGCGGCGGCCGGTCCCGGACCGGCTGTCACCGGCTCCTCCGTGGCTGACCGGATCGGATAGCCGGACCCGATTGTCGGGAGGACAACGGTGCAGTACCAGCTCTCAAGGATCGTCGCCGGCCCGTTCCTGCGGGGTCTGTGGCGACCCGAGGTGTCCGGCGCCGAGCACGTGCCGGAGACCGGCGGCGCGATCCTGGCGTCGAATCACCTGTCCATCCTCGACTCGGTGTTCCTCCCGTTCATGCTCAAGCGGCCGGTGACGTTCACGGCCAAGTCCGAGTACTTCACCAGCCGTCACCCGGCCATGCGGCTGATGGGCACCTACCTGCGGGCGACCGGCCAGATCCCGGTCGACCGGGCCGGCGCCCGGGCCGCCCAGGCCACCCTGGAGGCGGCGCTGGCGCTGCTGCAGCAGGGCCACCTGTTCGGCATCTACCCCGAGGGCACCCGGTCTCCGGACGGCCGGCTGTACCGGGCCCGCCCGGGAGTCGGCTGGCTGGCGATGAACTCCGGCCTGCCGGTGATCCCGGTCGCCATGTTCGGCACCGACCGGGTGCTGCCGCCCGGCCAGTCGGTGCCCCGGCTGGGCAAGGTCCGCATCAAGATCGGCAAGCCGATGACGTTCGCGGTCGACGGGTCCGGCGCCGATGGGTCCGGCGCGGACGGGTCCGGCGCGGACGGGTCCCGCGTGGACGGGTCCGGCGCGGACGGGGCCAAGCCGATGGCGCCAGCCAAGATGCGGCGGGCCATCGCCGACGAAGTCGTGCAGGCCATCCACGAGCTGTCCGGCCAGGAGTACGTCCCGATGTACGCGTCGGTCCGGAAGGAGCAGCTGGCCGCCGAGGCGGCCGCCGCCAAGGACTCCTGACCGCCGGGCGGCCGGCTCGCCGCCGGGTCAGGCTGACCGGGTCGGTCGACCGGCAGGCCAGGCTGACCGGGTCGGCCCGCCGCCGGGTTAAGCCGCCCGCCTGCTGGCCCGGCCCGCCGCTGAGCCGGGCTGGCCGGCCCGCTGCCAGGCCGGACCGACCCGGCCATTTGCGGGTGAGACGCGCCCCATCCGGCCCTCAGGTCACAGGCGCCCCGGGAGCCCCAGCTCGTACGGTGTACTGGAGCGAAGACGGGGATAATCCCTGCATTTGCTCCGGTTAAACCGAGCTGGGGCTGGTGTGACCGGCGGGGCTGGAGAGGCCTGGCTGAGGGCCGAGGGGTGGCCCTGGGGGGCAGTCGCCGCGTCGGCCTGCCAGCAGTGCCTAGGCGCGGCGGTGGTGGGGGTGCGGATGCGGGCCGGAGTCATCTTTGGGCGGGTTGGCCGGGGCGGACGGCTCGGTCGGGAACGGCTCGGTCAGGGCGGCCGGGTTCCAGATGTACATCGGGCCGGAGGGAGACTCGTCGGTCCAGACGCCGGTCGGTGCGGCCGGCGGCCCCGGCTCGGGCGGCGCGGCGGTGGGCTCGGGTTCCGCGCCGGGGGCCGGGCGGCCGGCGTAGGGCGGCAGGAACTCACCGGACCGGCTCAAGCGGCCGGTGCGGCCCGGCAGACCCTCGTGGAGCCGGCGCGCATCGGCCTGCCCATCCGGCTCGGCGGCGGGGCCCGGCTCACCGGCGCCGGGGAAGCGGCCGCCGACGCCGGGGATCTGCCAGGCCGGGGGCGGGGGCGCCGGGGGCGGGGGCGCCGGGGGCGCGGGCGGGGCGGCCGGAGTGGCTGCGCCCGGCTCCTGCAGGGGCAGCCGGTCCCGCGGCGAGATCGGGCGGGAGTCCTCGCGGCCGTCCGGCCGGGCGGGGCCACCGGCGGCCGGCACCGGTCCACCCGGGACCCACTGGCCGGCTGACGGCGGCCGGGCCGGGTCGGCGGGAGACACCGGTCCCGTGAGGGAGGGGAAACCGGCGGGCGGGGTGGAGGCCGGCGGAACCGCCGGCATGCCCGCGGGCGGCGTGGGGATGCCCATCGGCGGCCCGGAGGTGCCGCCGGGCGGGGCCGGGACACCGGGCAGGGGGTTGCCCGCGGGCGGCACCGGCCGCCAGGCCACCGGCGGCCGTCCGCCGGCGTCGGGAGCAGGCGTCGAGGGCGATCCAGCCGTGGGCGTAAAGGATGGCCCGGGCGGGGGCGTCGAGGGCGATCCAGCCGTGGGCGTGAACGAGGGCCCCGCCGTAGGCGTGAAGGACGGCCCAGGAGGAGGCGTGGAGGCGGGGTCGGGCGGCGGGGTGAAGCCCGGGCTGCCAGCCGGCGTGAAGGCGGGACCACCGGCCGGCGTGAAGGACGGCCCCGGCGGAGTCGTGAAGGTGGGGTCGGGCGGCGTGGTCAAGCCTGGGCCACCAGCCGACGTGAAGTTCGGGCCGACGGGCGGAGGAAAGGTCGGGCCGTCGGCTGGGGTGAAGGCTGGGCCACCTGCCGGCGTGAAACCCGGGCCGTCGGCCGGGGTGAAGGTGGGGCCGGGCGGCGGGGTGAAGCCCGGGCCACTGGCCGGGGTGAAGGTGGGGCCGGGCGGCGGGGTGAAGCCTGGGCCGGGCGGCGGCGTGAAGCCCGGGCCACCGGCCGGGGTGAAGGTCGGCCCGGGCGTCGGCGTGAACGCGTCGCGGGCGCCGGTCGTCCCCAGGTCCCGCCGGGGCAGCTCCGGCTCGCCCGGCAACCCGCCCCGCGGGCTCGACGGCAGCGCCGGCGGCCCGGACAACAGAGCGGCCGGGCCGGCTGAGGTGTCCCAGGGTGCGGGCGGGATCGGCGCGGGCCGCGCGGTCAGGCTGAACGGGTCGGGCGGCTGGTTCCACGGCCCCGCCAGCGGGTCGCTCTGGGGAGCCGGGGCCGGGGCCCACGGTGGCCCGCCCGGCACGTTCTCTTCGTGCCGGACCGCCCGCGACGCGGCCGACCGGCTGGTCCGGCCCCGCCGGGCGCGGCTGCGCCCCGTGCCTGGATCCTCGGTCGCGGCGGGCGGCCCCGGTGGTACCGGTGATGCCGGCGGACGGGCGGGCGCGGGCGGCGGCATCGGGGCGGTCCGGCGCAGGAGGTCGTCCAGGTCGTCCGGGTTCATCGGCATGGCCGCGGGCGGTGCGAAGCGCGGCGACACCGAGTCCGGTACGGGCGCGGTGGCCTGCGGGGCGGCGGCCACGGCCGGCCCGGCTGCGGCTGACCCGGCTGCGGCTGACCCGGCCGGGGCCGGCCCAGCCGGGGCGAACGCGAACTCCTCGGCCGCCCGCGCGTGCCGGGCGCTGGTGGGCACGATCGGCTGCGGCCCGGACGGCGGTCCCAGCCGGGCGTCCAGCAGCGTCCGGGGCGGTTCGGGGGCGGGCTGGGCGTCCTGGCCGGACCGGCGCCGCCACAGGCGCAGGCCCAGCAGCACCCCCAGCAGCAGGACGATCAGGGCGCCGGCCGCGCAGGCGGCGTCGCGCAGGGCCGACTTGGCCATGCCGACCGTGCTCGGCCGGGGCCGGGCGGTGATCGGGGCCACCGCCGGGGCGGCCGGTGAGCTGATCCGGGTGGTCGGCGCCGCGGTCGGCGGCGGGCTGGCGATCGCGCCCGCCGCCTGCAGCGCCGTCAGCGCGTCGACGGTGCCCGCGCCCGACCCGGCCTGGGCGCTGGGGGCTGAGGCCGAGCGGGTGCTGCCCTTGATCAGGGCCTGGCGGACCTGGCTGGCGGTCAGGGCCGGGTACCTGGACCGGATCAGCGCCGCGATCCCGGCCACCATCGCGCTGGCCGCGTCGGTCGTGCTCATGTTCCGGTAGCCGCCCACCCGGCTGGCCGTGGTGACCTGCGACCCCGGTGCGGTCAGGGCCACGTAGGGCTCCCGGGTGGAGAAGATCGCCTGGTCGCCGTGCTTGTCGACTGCCCCCACGGCGATGACGTCCGGGTAGGACGCCGGGTAGGTGGACGAGTTGCCGTCGTCGCCGTTGTCGCCGGCCGGGGCGACCAGCACGACGCCCTTGCCCAGCGCGTAGCTGACCGCTGACCGCTCGGCCGCGCTGCCGCCCGCCGCCGCCTGCAGACCGCCGGTGGCGGCGCCGTCCGAGGCCAGCGTGGACGGGTCGAGCGGCAGGTCGATGACCTTGGCGCCCTGGGCGACCGCGTAGCGGATGCCCTGGGCGATCGCGTCCGGCAGCCGCCCGACCGCGCTGGCCTCGGCGTTCAGCGCGTCGGCGGCGTCGAACGCGACCCGCACGGACAAGATCCGCGCGGCCGGGGCGACGCCGATGAGGCCGGACGTGTCGCCGGTGTTGTCGCCGTGGCCGGCGATGATGCTGGCGGCCGAGGTGCCTTCGATGCCCCAAGTGGTGCTGGCCGACGTCTCATCCGCGCCGGTGTAGTCGGGACCGGTGGTGACCGAGCCGCTCAGGTCGGGGAACGACGAGAGCACGCCGGTGCTGAGCAGCGCGACGGTGACGCCGCTACCGCGGGAGGACGACCAGGCCTGGCTGACGTGCAGGCTGGACAGCCACCACTCGGAGTCCCGGATCTTGTCGGCCTTGACCGCGCCGGTCCCGGCCGCTGCCGGTGTCATCGTGGCAGCCGAAGCGGGGGCCGCCACCGCAGCCGCTGTCGCCACGGCGGCCACCAGCAGCACACCGTTCGGCAATCGAGGTGACACGCGGGTCACGTCTCCTCTGGACGGGGGGACATGCGGCGCGCGGCCCGTGCTCGAGATGCCGGGTCGGCTGGCGCTGCCGGTACCCGTAATCCCGCCCCGTCCGTACGGTCTCTCGCCGCAATCCCATCGTGCCATGCGGGTACCCGCCCGCGGAATCAATCCCCCCAACCTGAGACACGAAGATCGTTCCGGGCGGACCGTGGGTAGCGGGCCGGCTGCGGGCGGTCAGGAACCGGCGCTGACCGACACGTGCGCGCCGGGCGGCAGCCCGAGCCGCTGGGCCGCGTCGCCCGAATTGACCGCCAGCGAAACCATGCCCGACCCGTCGGCGAACGCGACCAGCTCGCCCGGCGCGACCGAGCCGAACGTCTCCCGGTAGGGCACCGTCAGCACCCGGCGGCCGCAGCGGATGACCACGTTGCGCCCGTACCCGATGCCGATGCTGCTGGCGTCGGCGGCCGAGATGGACAACTGGACGTTGCCGAACGTGTCGACCGTCAGCACCTCGCCCTCGGCCTTACCGTCCAGCACCCGGCTGGCCGGCGGCGGCAGCGTCACCAGGTCGCCGATCTCGATCTCAGTGCCGGCCGCCGCCAGCGGGGTGCCGGTCGCCAGCCGGGCCGCGACCGGCATGAAGATGTCACGCCCGTGGAACGTCGGGGACGCCTCCGCGTTCAGCCACAGCTCCTTGTTGGTCAGGCTGATCGCCGCCAACGGGCCGCCCGCGACCGATACCGCCCAGGACAGCAGGCCGTTGTCCGGGCCGACGAAGATGGCGTCGCCCGCCGCCACCGCGATGCCCCGGCGGTCGGTCCCGACCCCCGGGTCGACCACCGCCACGTGCACGGCCGGCGGGAAGTAGGGGATGGTCTGGGCGAGCACGGCCGCCCCGCGCCGCACGTCACCGCCGGGAATCAGGTGAGTGATGTCGACCACTCGGATCTGGGGTGCGATCTGGGCGGCGACTCCGTGGCAGGCGGCGGTGAACCCGTCCTCCAGCCCGTAGTCGGTGAGGAAGGTCAGACAGCGAAATGGGGCCACGATCCGTGAGCGTACGTCGCGGACCGCCGCCGGTACAGAAGCGCTGCCCGGGCAGATTTTTTCCGCCGGTTCGGCCGCGCGCCTACGATGATCGTGTCCGGGAGGAGGTCGAAAATGGCGGAGCTGTCCGAGCGGGACGCGTCGATCCTGGCCTTCGAAGCCCGGACCTGGCGGCATCCCGGTGCGAAGGAGCAGGCGATCCACGATGTGCTCAAGCTGGCGCCCACCCGCTACTACCAGATTCTCAACGAGCTGATCGACACCCCCGAGGCGCTGCGGTTCGACCCGGTGCTGATCAAGCGGCTCCGCCGCCAGCGCTCGCGGCGGCAGCGGATGCGCTCACCGCGCCCGGAGTAGGGAGGTCTGCCGAACCCATGACTGGCAATCCGGTCCCGGCCGCCACCCCGGCCGGACAGGCGGCCCTGGACGCGGTGCTGGCCGCGCCGGGCGACGCGCTGATCGCCTCGGATTTCGACGGCACGCTGTCGCCGATCGTGGCCGACCCGGGGGCCGCCCACGCCCACCCGGGCGCGATCGCGGCCCTGCGGCGGCTGGCCGCCCCGATCGGCACGCTGGCCGTCATCACCGGCCGCCCGGTCGCCCAGGCGGTCCAGCTCGGCCAGCTGACCAACGTGCCGGGCATCATCGTGCTCGGCCACTACGGCTGGGAGCGCTGGCAGGACGGGCAGGTCACGTCGCCGCCGTCGCCGCCCGGGGTCAACGCCGCCCGCGACCAGCTGCCTAAGGTGCTGGCGGCCGCCGACGCGCCGGACGGGGTCTGGATCGAGGACAAAGGTCACGCGCTGGCCGTCCACACCCGGCGGGCGGCCGACCCCGACGCCGCCCTGGCTGGGCTGCGGGAGCCGTTGGAGGCGCTGGCGGCCAGCGCCGGCCTGGCCCTCGAACCGGGCCGCCGGGTCATCGAGCTGCGCCCGCCGGGCATGGACAAGGGGGTCGCGCTCACCGATCTGACCCGCGAGCGGGGTGCCCGCGCGGTCCTGTTCTTCGGCGACGACCTCGGCGACCTGGCCGCGTTCGCGGCCGTCCGGGCGCTGCGGGACGGCGGCGTTCCCGGCGCCACCGTGGTCAGCGCCGCCCCCGAGTCCGAGCTGCCTCCGGCCGAAGGAGACTTCGTGGTCGAGGGCCCGGACGGGGTGGCGGACTTCCTCAGCCGCCTGGCCGACGCGCTGGGCGCCTGACGGCCAGCCGCGGTCAGCCGAGGGCGTCCAGCTGGGCGCTCAGCCAGGGGCCGGGGGCGTGGGCGGCGGCCGCGTTGGCCAGCGCCGCGCAACGGCGGCGGCGCTCGTCCTCGGGCATCGTCAGCGCCTGGTGCAGGGCGCTGGCGGTGGCGCTGATGTCGTACGGGTTGATCAGCAGGGCGTCCGAGCCGAGCAGCGAGGCCGCCCCCGCCTCGCGCGACAGCACCAGCGCGCAGCCCCGGTCGGACAGCACCGGCCCCTCCTCGGCCACCAGGTTCATGCCGTCCCTGATCGGGTTCACGACGAGGACGTCGGCGACCCGGCAGGCGGCCAGGGACCGCGGGTAGTCGTCCTTGACCTCGAGCATCAGCGGCTGCCAATTGGGGGTGGCGAACTCGGCGTTGATCTCGGCCGCCAGCCGCTCGACCTGCTCGGTGTACTCCCGGTAGCCGGGCACGCTGCTCCGGGACGGGTAGGCGAACGCGACGTGCACGACCCGGCCGTGCCACTCGGGCCGGGTGGCCAGCAGCTCCCGGTAGGCGGCCAGCCCGCGCAGGATGTTCTTGGACAGCTCGGTCCGGTCGATGCGGACGATGACCTTGCGGTCGCCGGCCAGCCGCTCCAGCGTGTCCACGTGGGCTTGCACGTCGGCGGCGTAGGCCCGCTCGCGCAGGGCCGGGGCATCCACCCCCAGCGGGTGCACGCCCACGCTGGTCACGTGGCCGCGGTGGATGACCCGCTGCGCCGACCGGTCGACCTGGGCCCCGAGCAGCGCCTCGCAGCAGTCCAGGAACGCGCTGGCCCAGCGCTGGCTGAGGAAGCCGGCGTGATCGGCGCCGAGGATGCCGTCGAGGACGCCGCGGCCGCTGTCGTCGGGCAGGATCCGGTAGTAGTCGACCGGCGCCCACGGGGTGTGCGAGAAGTGCGCGATCCTGACCCCCGGCACCCGGTCCCGCAGCATCCGCGGCACCAGCGCCAGGTGGTAGTCCTGGACCAGCACCCGCACCTGGTCGGGGGCGGTGGTGACCCCCTGCACCAGGGCCTGGGCGAAGGTGTCGTTGTAGGTCTCGTAGGACTGCCAGTCCCGGCGGAAGCCCGGCCCGAAGACCGGCTGGACCGGCGTGTCGAACATCAGGTGCTGGACGAACCAGAGGGCGGCGTTGGCCACCGCGTTGTAGGCGCCCTCGAAGATCCCGGCCGGGATGTCGAGCGTCCGCACCGCGGTCCGGCCCCCCGCCGGAGAAACATTTTCGATAGCGAACTGCTGCCCATCTGGGTCGCGCCGCGAAGCTTCCCGGTCGGCGTCGCTGAGCGCGGCGCAGATCCACAGCACCTCGGACTGCTCGGCCAGCGCCGACAGGCCGGGCATGAGGCCGGAGACCAGGCCGCCACCGCCGCGGCGGGCGGACAGGCTGCCGTCGGGGGCCATCGCGAACGACAGCGGGCCGCGGTTGGAGGCGACCAGCAGCCGCCCGCGGGTGGCTTGGTCGCCGGGGGCGTCCGCCCCGCTGGCCTCCTCGTCGGCCGGTGCGCTGAGGCTGGAGTTGTCACCCATATCCCGGCAGGCTAGCGGAGGAAGTTTACGGCCCGGTTGACAACCGCCGACCGTAACGGTGCCCGAGCCGGCTGTTCCCGCATCCCGGGCGATCGGTTAAAGTCAATGCGGGCGGGTTTCCGTGCGGGAACAGCCTGGTTGCGGGATCGCATCGGCGTCCGGCCGCCACAACTGAATATTCCTCATCTAGAGGGGTGGAGGGATCGGCCCTGTGAAGCCCCGGCAACCGTCACGATGATGCTCGCGAGGATGACGCGAGGCCACGTCGTGAGAGGTGCCAACTCCGGCCCGAGGTCAAGGTGACCCGGGAAAGATGATGCTGAAAGGGCCTCGCCGCGTGAGCACAGCTGCCACCGAACCAGACAACCAGCCCGAAACCGCCGCGCCGGTTTCCCGGTTTGGTTACGCCACCCACCTGTCCTGCCGTGAGTGCGGGCACACCAGTGAGCTCGGGCCGTTCTACGCCTGCGAAGAGTGTTTCGGGCCGCTCGAGGTGGCCTACGACTTCCCCGCTCTGACCCGCGCCGAGATCGAGGCCGGTCCCCGCAACATGTGGCGCTACGCCAAGCTGCTGCCGGTGCCGTCCGACATCGCCGGCCGGCCCACCCTCGATCCGGGCTTCACCCGCCTGATCCGGGCCGACAACCTGGCCCACGCGCTGGGCATGCGGCGGCTGTGGATCAAGGACGACCGGGACAACCCGACCCACTCGTTCAAGGACCGGGTGGTGGCGGTGGCGCTGGCCGCCTCCCTGGAGATGGGGTTCAAGGTCCTGGCCTGCCCGTCGACCGGCAACCTGGCCAACGCGGTGGCGGCCGCGGCCGCCCGGGCCGGGATCCGCTCGGTGGTGCTGGTGCCGTCCGACCTCGAGCAGCAGAAGATCCTGACGACGGCCGTCTACGGGGGCACTTTTGTCCTGGTAAAGGGCAACTACGACGATGTGAACCGGCTGGCCTCGGAGCTGGCGGGTGAGCATGAGGACTGGGCCTTCGTCAACGTCAACGTCCGGCCCTACTACGCCGAGGGGTCCAAGACCCTCGGCTTCGAGATCGCCGAGCAGCTCGGCTGGCGGCTGCCCGGCCAGGTCGTGGTCCCGATCGCGTCCGGCGCCCAGCTCACCAAGATCGACAAGGGCTTCCGCGAGCTGGCCGGCCTGGGACTGGTCGAGGACACCGGCTGGAAGGTGTTCGGGGCCCAGGCCACCGGCTGCTCGCCGGTGTCGGCCGCGTTCGCGGCCGGTCACGACGTGGTCCAGCCGGTCCGGCCGTCGACCATCGCCAAGTCGCTGGCCATCGGCAACCCGGCCGACGGCCCCTACGTGCTGGACGCGGTCCGCCGGACCGGGGGGGTGGTGGCCGACGTGAGCGACGAGGAGATCGTCGACTCGATCAAGCTGCTGGCCGCCACCGAGGGCATCTTCGCGGAGACGGCGGGCGGAGTGACGGTCGGCGTGCTGCGCAAGCTGCTGGCGGCCGGTCAGCTCGACCCGGCCGCGGAGACCGTGATCATCAACTCCGGTGACGGCCTCAAGACCCTGGACGCGGTGGCGGACTCGCTGCCCGAGCTGCCGGTGGTGCAGCCGACCCTGGAGTCGTTCCGAGAGGCGGGTGTCGAGTGAGCGAGCGGGAGGGCAGCGTGTCGGTGCGGATCCCGACGATCCTGCGGACCTATACCGACGGCGCGTCCGAGGTCAGCGCCGGCCACGGCACGCTGCGTGAGGTCATCGCCGGGCTGGACGTGGCCTACCCGGGCATCGCCGGCCGGATCGTGGACGACGGCGGCAAGCTCCGCCGGTTCGTCAACGTGTACGTGGGCGAGGAGGACGTCCGGTTCGCGCAGGGCCTGGACACCCTGGTCCCCTCGGGAGCGCAGGTTTCGGTCATCCCGGCCGTGGCGGGCGGCTGAACGCAGCCGGACTCCGGCCCGATCGACCGCCGGCCCCGTTTGCTTGCGGGCTGTCCCCCCTTATCACCGGAGATCAGTCCCGTCCGGTTCGTGCACGCGGTAAGGTCATGTCTGGTCGCCATCGGTCGGACCCGTTACTTGACGTGGGCCAGGCAAAGCGATCGAACGGGTTCCGCGTTGCAAGGGCGGGGCTCGAGGCGCAGTTAGGGAGTTGTGTGGAGATGGCTCAGGGCACCGTCAAGTGGTTCAACGCGGAGAAGGGCTACGGCTTCATCGCTGTGGACCAGGGCAAAGACGTGTTTGTCCACTTCTCGGCAATTCAGGCGGACGGATACCGGTCACTTGAAGAGGGCCAGCGGGTTGAGTTCGAAATCACGCGGAGTGATCGTGGGGACCAGGCTGAGGCTGTCCGACTGATCTGAAGCTCTGCCTTACAGAACCGGCTCGGCTGCCCGATAGGGCGCCGAGCCGGTTTTTGCATGCCGGATCGCCCGTCGCGAACAGGAGCCGGACCGTTTGCACTCTCACCCCGAGAGTGCTAAAAAAGTGTTGGCACTCTCACTATGAGAGTGACAGCGATAGGCGAGATCGGGCGATGAGGCCTTGTGCTCGCGAGCAGGAAATGACTGCTCACGGCCAGGCCGGCCGTCGCGGGCGTCGGCTCGATCCGCTAGCAAGCCACGGAGGACTGGAGCCTATGGCAGCGAAGATGATCGCGTTCGACGAGGACGCCCGGCGCGGCCTCGAGCGCGGCATGAACCAGCTCGCCGACGCCGTGAAGGTAACCCTCGGCCCCAAGGGCCGGAACGTGGTTCTCGAGAAGAAGTGGGGCGCCCCCACGATCACCAACGATGGCGTGTCCATCGCCAAGGAGATCGAGCTCGAGGACCCGTGGGAGAAGATCGGCGCGGAGCTCGTCAAGGAAGTTGCGAAGAAGACCGACGATGTTGCGGGTGACGGCACCACCACCGCCACCGTGCTCGCTCAGGCGCTCGTGCGCGAGGGCCTGCGTAACGTCGCCGCCGGCGCCAACCCGATGTCGCTCAAGCGCGGCATCGACGCGGCCGTCGAGCGGGTCAGCGAGGAGCTGACCAAGGCCGCCAAGGACGTCGAGACCAAGGAGCAGATCGCAGCGACTGCTTCCATCTCGGCCGGCGACCCGGCCATCGGCGAGATGATCGCCGAGGCCATGGACAAGGTGGGCAAGGAAGGCGTCATCACCGTCGAGGAGAGCAACACCTTCGGGCTCGAGCTTGAGCTCACCGAGGGCATGCGCTTCGACAAGGGCTACATCGCGCCTTACTTCGTCACCGACCCGGAGCGCCTCGAGGCCGTCCTGGACGACCCGTACATCCTCGTGGTCAACTCCAAGGTCTCGGCCAACAAGGACCTGCTGCCGCTGCTCGACAAGGTCGTGCAGTCGGGCAAGCCGCTGGTCATCATCGCGGAGGACGTGGAGGGCGAAGCCCTGGCCACGCTCATCGTGAACAAGATGCGCGGCCTGTTCAAGTCCGTCGCGGTGAAGGCCCCCGGTTTCGGTGACCGCCGCAAGGCCATGCTCGGCGACATCGCCATCCTCACCGGCGCTCAGGTCATCAGCGAGGAGCTGGGCCTGAAGCTGGAGAACGCCGACGTCGACGTGCTCGGCCGCGCGCGCAAGGTGGTCGTCACCAAGGACGAGACGACGATCGTGGACGGTGCGGGCGACGCGGACCAGATTTCTGGCCGGGTCAACCAGATCCGTACCGAGATCGAGAACACCGACTCGGACTACGACCGCGAGAAGCTGCAGGAGCGGCTGGCCAAGCTGGCGGGCGGCGTGGCCGTCATCAAGGCCGGCGCGGCGACCGAGGTCGAGCTCAAGGAGCGCAAGCACCGCATCGAGGACGCCGTGCGTAACGCCAAGGCGGCCGTCGAGGAGGGCATCGTGCCCGGCGGTGGTGTGGCGCTGATCCAGGCCGGCAACAGCGCGTTCCAGAAGCTGGAGCTGGTGGGCGACGAGGCCACCGGTGCGGCGATTGTCCGCCGCGCCCTGGAGGAGCCGCTCAAGCAGATCGCGGTCAACGCCGGCCTCGAGGGCGGCGTCGTGGTGGAGAAGGTCAAGGGCCTGCCCTCGGGTCAGGGCCTGAACGCCGCCACCGGTGAGTACGTGGACATGCTGAAGACCGGGATCAATGACCCCACCAAGGTCACCCGTTCGGCGCTGCAGAACGCATCGTCGATCGCCGGCCTGTTCCTCACCACCGAGGCCGTTATCGCTGAGAAGCCCGAGAAGGCGGCGGCTCCGGCTGCCCCCGGCGGCGGGGAGATGGACTTCTAAGTCCAGCCCTTCCTGACACCGGCGAGGGCCCGGGGGTGACACCCCCGGGCCCTCGCTTCGCGCTCGGCGAGAAAAGTAAGCCTGACCACCACCGCGACGCTATTCGGTTGCGGGGGCGGCTAGCCTAGACGTATCAGCATCGGCTGGTTTGTTCGGTATTTGCCAGCTTTCTATTCACGTGAGGTCCTGCGTGCCAACCGGCAAGGTCAAGTGGTACGACTCCGAGAAGGGGTTCGGTTTCCTCGCCCGCGACGACGGCGGCGAGGTCTTCGTGCATTCTTCCGCGCTGCCCGACAAGACCGCCTCGCTGCGGCCCGGCCAGCGAGTGGAGTTCGGAATCGCCGAGGGCCGCAAGGGCGCTCAGGCGCTCCAGGTCCGGCTGCTCGAGCCGCCGCCCACCGTGGCCCCCAAGAAGGACCGCAAGAAGCCGGACGAGATGGTCGTGATCGTCGAGGATCTGATCAAGCTGCTCGACGGGGTCTCGAACACCTACCGCCGCGGCAAGCACCCCGAGAGCCGCGACGCCAAGAAGATCGCCGCCGTCCTCCGCGCCGTCGCCGACGACGTCGAAGCCGGCTAGGACGGCGTTGCCCGCTCGCCTTCGGGCCGCCTGAAGGCGGCCCCACCGCGGCCCTGCGGCTCGCTCAGGAGGCTCACCAGCCGGCTGGGACCGCTTGGGAGTGAGCTGACCCGGACCGGGCCAGCTGGCGGCGCCGGCGGGACAGGATCAGCAGCACCAGCGCGGCCGCCAGGCCGGCGGTCGCGATCCACAGGCCGGTCGGGCCGCTGCCGATCATCGAGATCAGCACGCCGGCCAGGCCGCCGGCCACCCAGGAGACCTGGTGGATGGTCTCGGACACGGCGAAGGTCGAGGTGCGGACGTCCGCGGGGATCTCCCGCTGCACGGTCGAGTCGAGCGACAGCTTGGCCAGCACGGTGCCTACCGACGCCACGAACGCCACGATCAGCGCGGTGCCGAGGTTGAACACGATGGCGCCGAACGCGCAGGCCGCGATCGAGATCACCAGCACCCCCAGCCCCATCACCCGCGGCATCCGGGACCGGAACAGCGCGCCCGCGGCCGTGCCGATCAGCCCGCCGGCCGCGGCCGCGAACACCAGCGCGCCCAGCGCCAGGTTCTGCGAGAAGCCGTGGAAGTGGGTGCTGCGCAGCAGGAACGCCAGGAAGAAGACCATGAAGCCGGCGAACACGCGGACCGCGGCGTTGGCCCACACGGCCTCGGACAGGGCCGGGCCGAGCGACCGCAGCCCCCGGCGGCGCTTGGGTGGCGCTGCTGCCGGCCGTTCCGGCGCGGTGGCGGGCCCCTCGCTGATGGGCGGCTCCGGTCCGGCGTCCGGCGTCGTCGGCGCGTCCGGCCCCGCCCGGTGGGGTGTCTCCGCCACCGTCGGCGGCTCACCGGGAAAATCGGGGGGTGCCTGGCCCGCCGCGACCGGTCCGGCCGCGACCTCCTCGGTCTCGTCCACGTGGTCCGGGACCCGGGCCCCGAGCACGGTCGCCCCCAGGTAGACCAGGGTGCCGATGCGCAGGGTCCAGGCGGCCGAGGTGTAGTGCTGGATGCCGAACGCGATCGGCGCCGCGATCGTGGAGGCCAGCACCGCGCCCAGGCCGTTCCGGGCGTTGGCGGTGACCAGGCTGATCTCGGCGGGCAGCAGCCGCGGGGTCACCGAGCTGCGGGTGATCGCGTAGGCCTTCTGCAGCACCAGCACGCCGAACGCGGCCGGGAACAGGGTGACCGGATCGCCCTGGACCGCGCCCGACATGGCCCAGCACAGCAGCCCGCGGGCCAGCAGCGTGCCCATCAGGATGTAGCGGCGGCCCTGCTTGACCCGGTCGAGCATCGGCCCGATGAAGGGCGCCAGCAGCGAGAACGGGGCCATCGTGAGCACCAGGTATAGCACCACCTGGCTGCGGGCCTGGTGCAGGGAGGTGTTGAAGAACACCGTGCCGGCCAGCGCGACCGCCACGAAGGCGTCGGCGGCGCTGCCCGCCGCGGTCAGCTCGATCAGGGCCGACAGGCCGGTGCGGCCGGCTCCGGAGGCCCCGCTGAGCCGGTGCACGAAGCGCCCGACCCGCCGGTTGGCGCCCGCCCCGGCCCGGGCGGCGGACCGGGCCGCCCGGGTGGTCGCCCGCCCCGCCTCCGACAGTCCCATAAGCAAAGTATCGAGCCCGGTGGCCGCTGCGACGACCACCAGGGCAGGGAATTTCGCCGATAGCTGGCTCAGGTACCCACCCTGATGAGCGACAATAGCTATTTGTGAGCCCAGTCCGTGTCCGCAGCAAAGAGCCCGATCAGGCCTGCGCGGAAGCCGTCGACCTCGCGCGGTCCGCACTGGTGGAGGACGCGGGAGCCGATCAGGTCGGCGACTACCTCGGCCTCGAGTCCGGTGGCGACCGGGTCGTCACCCATCTGTTCGCGTGCCTGGACCCCGCCTATCCGGGCTGGCGCTGGGCGGTGACCGTGACCCGGGCCTCGCGCGCCAAGACGGTGACGGTGGACGACAGCGCCCTGCTGCCGGGCCCCGGGGCGCTGCTGGCGCCCGCCTGGGTGCCCTGGAAGGACCGGCTCCAGGCCGGCGACCTCGGCGTCGGTGACCTGCTGCCGGCCGGTGAGGACGACGAGCGGCTGGTCCCGATGGTCATGCTGGCGGGCGACGACGCGGTGGTCGACTGGTACGCCGACGGCCCGGCCGAGGCGCCCGATCCGGCCGACGCGCTCCAGGCGCCGACGCCGGTCTTCCCGGGCCGGATCCGGGTACTGTCCCCAGCCGGGCGGGACGAGACCGCCGAGCGCTGGTACGACAGCGAGCACGGGCCGCGCACCCCGCTGGCCAAGGCCGCCCCGGCCACGTGCGCCAGCTGCGGCTTCTTCGTGCCGCTGAGCGGGGTGCTGGGCCAGGTGTTCGGCGGCTGCGCCAACGAGTACGCGCCCGACGACGGCCGGATCGTGTCCGGTGACCACGGCTGCGGCGCGCACTCGGAGTCCACGCTGGCCGAGGCCGGTGGGCAGGCGGTCTCGCCGGTCATCGACGAGTTCGGCTACGACCTGGTCGACATGCCAGGGGTGTCGCTCGACGAGACCGTGTTCGAGTCGTTCTCCGGCGAATCCTGACGCTGGGCCCCCCGCCGGGCGGCCGTCGCGGCCCGGCTGCGCTGCAGGTGCGGCACGTAGAACAGCCCGAACAGGCCGAACACCACGCCGGTCACGCACGTCCACAGCCACCAGCGCTCGCCCGCGGGCAGGCTGTTGCGGACGATCAGCACCACGACCAGTGCCACCACCCAGCCGACGGTGATGGTGGTGGTGATCACCCGTTCGTTGCCCTCCCGCGGCGGGGGTGGGGTAGGGCGCGGTTCAGCCACCCAGACAGATTACGCCGCCGGGCATGATCAGCCGTCCGCCGACTGCTTCGCATGATCTACTTGCATCACGTCAGCGCCGCTCCCTGGCCGGTTGGGTGCACTCGATTTGCGGAATTCCCGCCCCCCGCATATCGTTAGCTAAAGTAATGACTCAGGCTAATAAAGATGACACTGACCCAGGCAAGTACCTCGCAGACCAGGTCCGACGTGGGCCTGGCCACCGCACTGCGGATTTCGGTAAGCCGGCTCGCGCGACGACTGCGGGTCGAACGCACGGCGCTGGGCGCGCCGGAGTCCGAGCTGTCGGACACGCAGTTCGCCGCCCTCTCGGCGCTGGAACGCCATTCGGAAAAGGGCATGACTCCCGGCGACCTGGCCGAGCACGAGAAGGTGCAGCCACCCTCGATGACCCGCGTGATCGCCGCGCTGGAGGAGCGCGGCCTGGTGATGCGGGCCCCGCACCTGACCGACCGGCGCCAGGTGGTGCTGAGCGTGACCGAGGAGGGCCGGGCGGTCGTCCAGCGGGCCCGCCGCCGCCGGGACGCCTGGCTGGCCAAACGGCTCAAGGAGCTGAGCCCGCAGGAGCGGGCGACGCTGCGGGCGGCCGCGCCGATTCTGGAGAAGCTCAGCCAGAGCTGAAGCGCGGCCGGGGCCGGATGTTCACCTCGCTGCGCAACCGCAACTACCGCTACTTCGCGGCCGGCCAGGTGGTGTCCAACAGCGGCACTTGGATGCAGCGGACCGCGCAGGACTGGCTGGTGCTGCAGCTGTCGCACGGCAGCGGCTCCGCCCTCGGCATCGCGGCCGGCCTCCAGTTCCTGCCGATGCTGCTGTTCAGCCTGTGGGGCGGCGCGATCGCCGACCGGTTCCCCAAGCGCCGGGTCCTGCTGCTGACCCAGGCCCTGATGGGCGGTCTGGCGCTGATCCTCGGCGGGCTGGCGATCACCGGCACCGTCCGGCTGTGGCACGTGTACCTGCTGTGCCTGGCGCTCGGCCTGGTGACGGTGGTGGACAACCCGACCCGCCAGTCGTTCGTCACCGAGATGGTCGGGCCGGCCGACATGTCCAACGCGATCGCGCTCAACAGCGCCATCTTCAACCTGGCCCGGATCACCGGCCCGGCCCTGGCCGGCGTGGTGATCAGCCTGGTCGGCACCCCGACCGCGTTCCTGCTCAACGCCGCCTCCTACGGAGCGGTGATCACCGGCCTGCTGCTGATGCGCCCAGGTGAGCTGAACCCGGTCAAGCGGGCGCCGCGGGCCAAGGGCCAGCTCAAGGAGGCGCTCAGCTACCTCAGGGGTGAGCCGCGCATCTGGCTGCCGTTGACGATGCTGTTCTTCGTGGCCACGTTCGGCATGAACTTCCAGGTCACCACCGCGCTGATGTCGAAGGGGGCGTTCCACACCGGGGCCGGCGCGTTCGGCCTGGCCTCGACCGCGTTCGCGGCCGGCGCGCTCATCGGGGCATTGATCGCGGCCCGGCGCCGCCGGCCGTCGGTCCGGCTCCAGGTCGCGGTGGCGCTGGCGTTCGGGGTACTCGAGGTGGTGGCCGGGCTGATGCCGTTCTACTGGTCGTTCCTGCTGCTGCTGATCCCGACCGGGCTGGCCCTGGTGCTGTACACCACGGCCGCCAACTCGTCCATCCAGCTCGGGACCAAGCCGCAGATGCGCGGCCGGGTGATGGGCGTCTACATGCTGGTGTTCCTGGGCGGCGCGCCGATCGGCTCCCCGCTCGTCGGCTGGATCGCCGAGCAGTTCGGCCCGCGGATGAGCCTGATCTCGGGCGGGGTGGTCTCGGCCATCGCCGCCGTCGTGGTCGGCCTGGTGCTCAGCCGGGTCACCGGCACCACCGTCCGCGACGGGCTGCGCCCGCTGAGCCAGCTGCGCCCGCGGCGGCTGATGCCCCCGGTCCCAAAGGTAGACAGCCAGGCCGCCGCCTGACAATGGCGGTATGAGGCTGTTCGTCGCGGTGACCCCGCCGCCGGAGTCGCTCGCTGATCTCCAGGCGGCGGTCGCCGCGGCCCGGGCCGACCACCCTGACCTGCGCTGGAGCGGCCCGGAGGACTGGCACGTCACGCTCGCGTTCCTCGGCCAGGTGCCTGCCCCGGTGACCGCCCGCCTCGCCCCCCGGCTGGAGCGAGCGGCCGCCCGGCACCGGCCGTTCCCGCTGGCGCTGGCCGGGGCGGGCGCGTTCCCGGCCACCGGCAACGCGCGGGTGCTGTGGTGCGGGCTGGACGGCGACCGCCGGGCGCTGGCCGCCCTGGCCGCTTCGGTGGCGGCCGCCGCCACCGAAGCCGGGGCGCCCCCACCCGACGCTGGCCGCCCGTTCCGGCCGCACCTCACGCTGGCCCGCACCCGGACTCCGGCCGACGTCCGCGACCTGGTGACCACGCTCGGTGCCTACGCGGGGCCGCGCTGGCGGGCCGATCGGGTCGAGCTGATCGAGAGCCGGCCGAACGGGCCGCCCCGGTACCGACTGGCCGGTCACTGGCCCCTGAACGGCGATACGCTCAGCTCGTGACCCGTGTGCCCCGCTGGCTGCTCCCCACGGTGCTCGCGCTGCTGGTGCTCACCGTCGTCATCGGGACGATGATGCGCTGACCCGGGCGCCGGGCATCAGTACGGCGATGGCGTGTTGTGGATGACGGTCAGGCTGACGATCTTGCCGTCCCGGACGCTGAAGTAGTTCGTCAGCACCAGCGGGCTGGGCAGGTTCGTCTTGTCGTAGTTGCCGTCGTAGGCGGCCCGGACGATGATGTCGCCGTGGTGGTCGACGACCTCCTGGACGTCCAGGGTCACCTGGTCGCCCACTATCTCCCTGGCCGCCCAGCGGCGGATCGCGTCGATCCCGGCGATTTCCCGGTGCACGTCGTTGACGTAGGCGTCGTCGGCGAAGGTGGCCACGATCGCGTCGGTGTCGAAGGCGTTGACCGCGGCGACGTGCTCGGCGATGACTCCGGTCAGTTCGGTGCTCATGACGTGCGTCCCTTCGGTTGGCTGGTGACTTCAGCCTCTCCGCTCCCGCCGCCGGAGGGTCAAGCGCAAGTCCGCGGCCAGAGTCTCCCGTTGGGGGAGACCCGCCCGGGCTGGATACGATCGGCCGGTGGACGCGGTCGCGCTCGCCTACGACGAAGCCGGGACCGGGCCGGCGGTGATCCTCGTCCACGGCCACCCGTTCAACCGGTCGATGTGGGCGCCCCAGCGGGCGGCGCTGGCCGGGGCCGGTTACCGGGTGATCGCGCCGGACCTGCGCGGCTACGGCGCCAGCGCGGTCACCCCCGGCACCGTCCTTATGAGCCAGCTGGCGGCCGACGTGACCGGCCTGCTGGACCGGCTGGGGGTCGGCCGGGCCGCCCCGGTCGGCCTGAGCATGGGCGGTCTGGTGGCCATGGAGCTGGCCCGGGCCGGCCCGGGCCGGTGGTGGGCGCTGGGGCTGGTCGCCACCACCGCCGAGCCGGTCACCGCGGCCGAGCGGGCCGACCGCCGGACCCGGGCCGACCAGGCCGAACGCGACGGCATCGCCCCGCTGGCGCAGGACATGGCTGCCCGCCTGTTCGGTCCCGACGTCGACCCGGCGGTGCCCGGTCAGGTCATGGCGATGATGCTGGCCACCGACCCCCGGGGCGCGGCCGCCGCCCTCCGCGGCCGGGCCGAGCGTCCCGACTACCGGCCCGGGCTGCGAGCCCTGGACCGGCCCGTCTTCGTCGGCACCGGCGACCGCGACCGCTACTCGACCGCCGAGATCACCGACCGGCTGATCGCCTGCCTGCGGCACCCGGACCGGGTGACGCTGCCCGGCGTCGGCCACCTCCCGAACCTGGAGGCCCCGGACCGCTTCAACGCCGAGCTGACGGCCTTCCTCGACCGCCACCGCCCCGCGTGAGCGCCCCCGGCCACGCCCCTGCTAGCGGCTGAGGATCTGCTCCCGCAGGATGTCCGCGTGCCCGCCGTGCTGGGCGAGCTCGCGCAGCACGTGCAGGTACACCCAGCGCAGGGGGACCGGGCCGCGCCGGTAGCCGCCCAGCACCTCGTCCAGCCCCAGCGACGACGTCGCCCGCCGGGACGCCGCCCAGGCCTCGCGGTGGGCCCGCTGCACACTGGCGATGGTGTCGCCGTCCGCGAGCAGGAACGAGTCGCCCGAGTCGGCGGGGATACCGATCTCGGCCCGGGACCGGCCGGTGACGGCCTCGTCGAACCAGACCTGCTCCAGGAAGGTCGCGTGCTTGACCAGGCCCAGCAGGGTGGTCGGGGACGGCACCAGCGACCGGCGCGCCTGCTCCTCGGTCAGCCCGTCCAGGCACCGGTTGAGGGCCGCGCGGTGCTCGTCGAGGAACGCCTCGAACTGGGCCTGGGCGGGCAGGCCGATGACGTCCTCGGCGAACGTCGGGGGCAACGGCATGACCGGCGCCACCCTCAGAGGCGCTCGACCACGTAGTCGACGCAGGTGGTGAGGGCCTCCACGTCGGCCGGGTCGATGGCCGGGAACATCGCGACGCGGAGCTGGTTGCGGCCCAGCTTGCGGTAGGGCTCGGTGTCGACGATGCCGTTGGAGCGAAGGGTGGCGGCC
>Ga0213875_10000534_pt1 | contig 31218 bp, 28 predicted proteins | sample BarmaccomBMRX_R8_FD_160105 | JGI IMG/M metagenome (GOLD analysis project Ga0213875, IMG submission 160105) | Root-associated microbial communities from Barbacenia macrantha in rupestrian grasslands, the National Park of Serra do Cipo, Brazil - RX_R8 | ecosystem: Host-associated > Plants > Roots...
GTCTGGGGCCCTTGCTGGTGGTTGCAGCTTTACCTTCGCCTGCTGGCTTGTGATCAAATGGGGGCGAATTTTTAGGGCCAAAGCCCACGAGGATGAGCGCACTGAACCGGTCCTGGTCGCGCTTGGTGAGATCCACGATCAACTCCAGGAGATCAAATCTCGGCTCGCTGTCGTCGAGCAGTGGCTAGCTCTCGAAGACGCGCCCGCCTCAAGCCGATGAGGGCGTTCTCCACTTCATCGAGGCGCTGCTGGAATCGGGCAAGATGCTCCTGCCGTCGCTTGGAGGCGGTCGCAGTTGAAGCCTCCGGGATGGTGTGTGCTGCAGGATCCTGTCCCCCACGGTCAGCAGCCACGACCAACCCCTCCCGATGATCATGAGTGTCGGTCACCATATCTACTACTCCTCGCCCTGACGCATCGTGCTTGCAGGTCCGTACTCTGGAGCAGCACGCGGCCTACAACCCGCAGTCGGCGACTACCGCATAGCAGTGCGGCTTGAGCTGGTACAAAAATGCGGGTTGTAGTCGGAGAGCGTGGTGGGGTGGTGACATGGTGACGGACGGACCGATTGGCGAGCGGATCCGGATATATCGGAGACGGCGCGGCCTCAGCCAACGGGAGCTTGCAGGTCTGGTTGATCGATCGGAATCATGGTTATCTCAGGTCGAGCGTGGTGTTCGATCGGTAGACCGGCTGTCGGTTCTAATCGATATTGCCCGCGTATTAAAGACAAGCGTCGAGACGCTCGCAGGCCAGCCATTCGACTTGGCACCCAACGGTGCGCCCGAACTCAGTGGCTTGGGCGCTATTCGTACCGCGCTGAGTGCCTACCCAGGCCTCGGGTTAAGCCCTCCGCCTACAGGCAACCTTGATGACGTCGCGCGCATGGCCGCGGAGGCGCATATCCGGTATCAGGCCGCCGACTATGGAGCCGCCGCCACGATTCTCCCTCGGTTGATCACCAACATTGACGCTTACGTTGTTGAATGTCAGCCGTCCGAGCTGCAACGCGTGCTCGAAGTACAGAACGAGGTATATGTGGCTACCGCCAAGCTGGTGACTAAGGTTGGAGATGGACATCTAGCTTGGATTGCCGCCGACCGAGCTGCTACCGCTGCAGCACGAGCGGAGTCACCAACCCTCCGCGCCGCAGCCGCATATCAGCTCAGTTGCGCATTTCTCAAACTCGACCGCATTGATGCAGCAGAACAGGTTGCTATCGGTAGCGCAGAAAGCATCGTGGACGACGGCCCCATAAGTCTATCGCTGCAAGGAGCGCTGTTTCTGATCGGCAGTGTCATCGCCGCACGCCGCAGTGATCAACGTGAAGCCGCCGATCGTCTTCGGCGTGCTCAGTACCTTGCAGATGTGCTAGGTGTCGATGGCAATTACGGCTGGACTGCGTTTGGTCCCACCAACGTCGCCATCCATCAGATCTCGGCCGCTACCGAGTTCGGCAATGCAAGTCGCGCTATCGAGCTGTCCGAAGCGATGGACACGTCGGGTCTTCCGGCTGGTCTGCGTAGCCGCCGCGCCCAGGTTCACATCGATACCGCTTGGGCTTACTCCCAGGGTCGCGAAGACGCTGCGGTAGTGGTCAACCTATTGGAAGCAGAGCGGATCGCTCCTCAAACGGTGCGTTACAACATCATTGTACGGGAGCTGCTCCGCGAGATGCTTAAGCGCGAGCGGAGGTCAGCGACACCCGGCTTGCGAGCTCTCGCAACGCGCGCTGGGGTATTGCGGTGAGTGATCGAACAATGTACATCGTGGCGGCGGCTGCGCCGCCGGTACTAAAGCTGGGCGATCTGGTGAAGCTGCTCCACGCTCGTGACTGGAAGACGTATGTGATCGCAACGCCGACCGCAGCGAGCTGGATCGACGTAGATGTGCTATCCGAAGCCAGTGGTTATCCAGTTCGGGTTTATCCTCGCAAGCCCCACGAAGAGGATCCCCTACCCCCTGCAGATCTGATCCTCGCCGCGCCCGTAACTTTCAACAGTATTAATAAGTGGGCTCACGGCCACAGCGACACCCTCGCGCTCGGTTTGCTAAATGAGGCTCTCGGTTTAGACTTGCGAATCATCACTGCTCCATGCGTGAAACAAACGCTTCGCAGCCATCCCGCCTACAGTGCCAGCATCGCAACACTAAAGAACTGTGGTGTTCGAGTTCTCGACCCGGATGCAATTACGGTTCGCACTCCCGAAGGGTTGGTCTCATTTGACTGGTCAATGGTTGTCAGCTTGAGTCTTACCAACTGCTGAGCGTGCAGCGGAGCCGTATAGTTGTTCGCACAGACTAAAAACCCGCTAAAAAGCTTCGGCCGACTTGGCTAAGATTTAGCCTGTCATATTCACTTGTGGTGGTGACGGCATGCGAGAGCCAATTGTCTTGGCAGCTGCTTGGTCTGCAGAGCCCACCCAAGCTGCGTAGTGGCGCAGTGTAGTGGTGCCGTCGCCGTGGCCGAGGCGGCCGGCGACAGTCCGCAAGTCTACTCCCGCGGTGAGTAGCTCAGTAGCGGAGTAGTGACGCAGTTCTTTTAGTTGTGTGTTAATGCCCAGTTTGCTCGCCAGTCGGCTGTAGCGACGGGTGACCGCACTGGGATCGCGTGGCTTGCTAAAGTCCGGCTGTGCCGAGAAGAGCCAGCTCTTCTCGTTGAGGGGTAGGCCAAGCAGGAGCATGCGTTTGGCGCAGTTTTCTCTGTACAGGTGTAACAGCTCCACCGTCGGCTGGTCGATGGCAACCCGGCGCATCTGATGTGTCTTGGTGTCTTTGACGATCATACCGCTAGAGGTGCGTACGTAGTTCTCGTCGAGCCGCAGAACCCCATTATCTAGATCGATGTCGTCCCATTGCAACGCGAGTACCTCGCCTCGACGCGCCCCCGTGACAGCAGATAACCAGATGTAGAGTCCCCATTCGTATGACGCTTGCCACGCCGCCTTGATGATACGCGCCATCTGTTCAGCGGTGGGTGGCCATGGTTGTGGACGTTTCTTGGCCGGAGGCTTCACCGCAGGCATCGGGTTGTAAGAAATCCAACCCCAGCGCACCGCAGCGCTCAATGCTCCACTGATAATTGCGTGAATCTGACGGACACTCGATGCCGCATAGGGCTTGCAGACGTGACTTCGACATTGGAGAGCGGAGCAGTCGTGCGGCCCGTTTATCGCGTGCTCCTCAATAATCGACGTCCCAGCGCAAAGTTGGCGGCAACGTCGCAACCGAGCGTAAAACGTTTCCAGGCGCTCTGATGCGTCGCGGACGAACAACACGAGAGGGACATCGCCTAGATTGGGCTTGATGTAATTACGGATCTGCGACTCGTAATTCATTCGAGTGGTTGGATCAAGCTCGTGCTGTGGCAACCACCGGTCGAGCAATGCGCCGAGCGTCGATTTGGTGCGGGCAACTCTTAACGAGTCCGCCTCGGCCTGGAGGCGGGTGAGCACCTTATCAGCCTCGTGACGGGCGTCTCGCTCCGCCCGCTGTTGGGCCGCCTTAGTCCTGGCAAGAGCAATCGGCACTGTCTCATACAAGACGATGCGCTCGCCGGTGCTCGGGTCTGCTCCTGCCGACACACGCACCTGGAATCCATTGCCGTGGCGCCGGATACCGCCGCGTTTACGAGGGTTATGCGTTGCCTGTCGCCCCTGGCCGGTCGCTGTCATGACTGTAAGTTAGCATCACTCGTGGCCGAACTCGTGGCCAAAGATCATCCTTACTCAGCTGACTTGATCTATAAAGTTAAGAAACTGCCTGATCAGATACGGCTAGTCTGTGGCGCGCCCGAAGGGACTCGAACCCCTAACCTTCTGATCCGTAGTCAGATGCTCTATCCATTGAGCTACGGGCGCATGTTCTGTTGTGGGCCGACCTATGATCCGACCATCCGCGGAGGCTCCGGGATTCGAACCCGGGAGGGGGCGTAACCCCCAACCGCATTAGCAGTGCGGCGCCATAGACCAGACTAGGCGAAGCCTCCCGGGGCCCCGTCGGAGGCCGCCAGGCATGCAGGGTACACAGCACGCAGGTGATCAGGCAAAGCGGGTGGCTGATCCACGGCTGCCCCGTCTCCCCTGCTCACACCTGCGACGCGCCAGACTGTCAGCCCCTCGCCCTACCGTCGTCACCATGGATGAGCCACTGATGGAGATGGTCGCAGGCAGACCACGGGCACCGTTAAGCCCCTTCGTCGCCCGCTACACCGGCTACCGGATCGAGGGAGCACCACCAGGGATGCATCGTGGCCTGCCGTCGCGTCACCTGACCGTCATCGTCACCCTCAACGGCACAGTAGATATCGCGACGATGCCCGATCCAGCGCAGCCATCCGGGTCATTCACAACCCTTGCCGGCGGTCTGCATGCCGGCCCTGCACTGATCAGCCACAACGGCTACCAACACGGCATCCAGCTGCACCTCACGCCGCTAGGCACCCGGATCCTGCTCGGGCTACCCGCTGGTGAACTGGCCAACACCGTTGTCGAGTTGGACACGCTGCTAGGCCCGGTTGCCCGCGAGCTCATCGAACGGCTGCGCTCGGCCAGCACATGGACCGCCCGCTTCGGCGAACTGGACAACATCCTGATCCGGATCGCCCGGCAGCGGGATGGTCCCGCGCCAGAACTCCGGTGGGCTTGGCGGCGGTTGATCGACCACCACGGCCGCATGGAGGTCACCACTCTCGCTAGCGAAGTTGGCTGGAGTAGGCGGCATCTGGCCGCGCGATTCCAGCGAGAATTCGGCCTGACGCCCAAGGTCGCCGGCCGGGTGATGCGCTTTGAGGTCGCACACCGGTTGCTCCGCGCGTCGCAGCGCCCCGGTTTGGCCGACGTCGCAGTCCGCGCCGGGTTCTACGACCAGGCACACCTGCACCGCGAGTGGCGACAGTTAACCGGCTGCACCCCGGCGCGGTGGCTGGCGGAGGAGTTCCCATCTGTCCACGACAGGCGCACTGAAGGCGGTGGATCCTCGACGGCATGACCGACACTCCAGCACCCACGATTTGGCCCGCGCTGACCTACGCCGATGCGCCAGCCGCCATCCGCTTCCTGGTCGAGGCATTCGGATTCGTCGAGACGCTGGTGGTACCCGGCGAAGGCGGCCGGGAGATCGCACACGCCGAGTTGCGCTGGCCCGAAGGCGGCGGCGTGATGATCGGCTCGACCGGCAACGACAACGAGTTCAGCCAACGCAAGCCTGGTACGACGTCAACCTATGTGGTCACCGACGGGCCAGATGCACTATTCGACCGGGCCACCGCGGCAGGCGCTGAGGTAGTCCGCGACCTCAGGGATGAGGACTATGGATCACGCGGGTTCACCGTGCGCGATCCAGAGGGCAACCTATGGAGCTTCGGTACTTATCGCGGGGCGTGAGGCCCGTTGGCCGGCAGATCTAGGGCACCGCGTTCCGGAGCCGTACCCGAACGCACCAACTCACCGCTGTCCGAACCGTCGCGCCCGGAACCACCGTCGGCGGGTGCCGCTGACGCAGGGGCCGGTGGCGGGGAAGCCGCGCCGGTTGAAACAGCAGGGGCAGGTCCGGATCGCAGCAGGAGCGCGCCCAACACGCCCACGGCGGATAGTCCGGCGGCGATCAGCAACAGATCATCCAGCGCACCGGCGAACACCAGCAGTTGAGTCTGGTGGTAGGTGGCATAAATGCTCAGCCAATTCGGGACGTTGGGGCCGAGGGGCGGGGTGGCGGTATTGGCGGGCAGCAACGCGGCGCGCCCGGCCAGCTGGTCTGCCGACTGGGTGGTGAAGATCGCGGTCAGTACGGCTACCCCTAAGGCGGAGGCGGTCCGTTGCGCGACATTGTTGAACGCACTCGCAGCATTGACTTCAGTTGGGGGGACAGCCGAAAGTCCCCCGGTCATGATCGGCATCATGCCGATCCCCAAGCCGACGGCTCGCAGCATGAGCCACCAGATGAGCTGTTCCCGGGAGGTGTCAATGGTCAGGTTGTGCATCAGGTAGGTGGCGATGGCCACGATGGTCACGCCGATGGTCGCCGGCCAGCGCGGCCCGATCCGGTCGTAAAGGCGACCGGCAAAGGGCATCAAGACCGCCATCACCAGCGCCTGAGGCAACAGTGTGAGCCCTGCATCGAGCGCCCCTAGCCCCTGCACCTCCTGCAGGAACAGTGGGACGTAAAACAGCACCCCGAACAGCCCCACCATCAACACTGAAATCAAAAGCAGCGAGTTGGTGAATGGCCAATATCGGAATACCCGAACATTCAGTAGCGGATCGGAGACCTCCAACTCGATCACCACGAACAATGCCAGCAGAAGCACACTGACGGTGAACAGACCCATGATCCGGTACGACGTCCACCCCCAGGACTCACCCTCCGATAGCGCCAGCAGCAGGGCGAACAACCCACTTCCGATGGTGACAAAGCCCAGCACGTCAAAGCGTCGCCCCGGAACTCCCGGGAACTTGGGCAGCACCAGCGCCGCAGCGACCGCACCGATGATCCCGACCGGCACGTTGATGTAAAAGATCAACCGCCAGTCCACATATTCGACCAGGTAACCGCCCAGCGTCGGCCCGATCGCCGGGGCGACCACGATGCCCAGTCCGTATAGACCCATTGCGGCGCCGATCTTCTCCCGCGGCACGATGCGGTAGACCATCGGCAGCGAGACCACCGGCAGGATCCCACCCGGGATCGCCTGCAGGATGCGGAAGACCACCAGACTGTTGAGATCCCAGGCCAGCCCGCACAGCGCCGAGCCGGCGGCGAACCCGATCAGCGCCATGTTGTACAGGCGGTTCAACCCGAGCCGATCCCCCAGCCACGCGCTGGCTGGCACCACCACGCCGAGCATCAGGGTGTAGGCCGTGATCACCCACTGCACGTCGTCGGTGGTCACTCCAAACTCGTTTTGCAAGGTCGGAATGGCAACGTTGACGATGCTGGTGTCCAGGATGGACATGAACATCCCGACGATCAGCACCACCAGCGGCAGCCCCCAACCGGCCCGGGCAGCTGGCGCGGATGCCGCTCGGGCCGGTCGGGTGGCGATCCCATTAGGGGAACTCACTGCGGCTCCGTACCGGTTGTTGCCACTGGATCATCGGTTCGTCGGCGGCTGCGGCCTGCTGAGGTGTGCGCGATTTGTCCGGATGTGCGGGCTGAACCGCAGGAGGTTCGCGGTGCACGTAGGTGCCACCGCGCAAGGCGGAGGCGATTCCCGCGATGAGGCAGGCAGCGATCGCGAAACCGAAGGCGACGGCCAACCCGCTGGCAAACGGTCCTGAGATCAGCTCGGGGAAAAAGCTGCGGCCGGTGAGGTAAGCAGCATCGCCAGGCGGCAGCTGCGCGAGCACGGTGGAGCCCAGCAAGGACTGCACCGGGTTGTAGCCCAGCAGCGAGGCGAACAGCACCGTGACCGGGGGCAGCGCGGCCACCCGGCTCGCATCCGCCGTAGGTACGCCGTGCGCGACGAGCCCGCTGGTCAGCGTCTGCGGCAGGGTGTGGGCCAACCCGAGGATCATCAAACTGAAGAAGATCCCAATCGACAGCACCATCGCTGAGTTCTGGAACGTGTTGCTCATCCCCGCGCCGACACCGCGCTGGTTCGGCGGCAAGCTGTTCATGATCGCGGCGCGGTTGGGTGCGGCGAACAGCCCCATGCCGATCCCGTTGATCAGCAGGACCAGCGCAAACTCCGGGTAGTTGAAATTCACCGGCAACAACGTCAGCCACACGAAGCTGGCGGCGGCCACGAGCATCCCCCCGGTGGCGAACGTGCGTGCCCCAAAACGATCGGATAACGCGCCCGAGACCGGTCCGGCGACCAGGAACCCGAGGGTCAGCGGCAGCATGTAGATACCCGCCCACAACGGCGTGGCGGCGAAACTGTAGCCGTGCTGGGGCAGCCAGATGCCCTGCAACCAGATGATCAGGATGAACATCAGCCCACCGCGGCCCAACCCGGACAGCAGGCTGGCCAGGTTCCCCGCGGTGAACGCCCGGATGCGGAACAGCTGCAGCTGGAACATCGGCTCAGGAGTCCGGATCTCCACCGCGCAGAAGATTCCCAGCACGACCACGCCGCCGATGAGCATGGCCAGCACCCACGGGTTGGTCCAACCCATCGCGTGCCCGCCGTAGGGCTGGATGCCGTAGGTGATGCCCACCAGTACCGCGATCAGGCCGGCGGCGAAGGTCAGGTTGCCCCACCAGTCCAGCCGCCCAGCCTGGCGGACGCCGGTGTCATGCAGCTTCCAGTACGCCCAGAACGTTCCGAACACCCCGAAAGGCACCGACACCAGAAACACCAGATGCCACTCCACCGGCGCGAGCAACCCACCGAGGATCAGGCCCAGGAATGAACCAGCGATCCCGGCAACCTGGTTGAGACCCAGGGCCAGCCCGCGCTGCTCGACCGGGAACGCGTCGGTGATGATCGCGTTGGAATTCGCCATCAGCATCGCGCCGCCGACGCCCTGCAGTACCCGCATGATCACCATCCACAACGCACCCGCGGTGCCGTGCATCCACGTTGCGGCGAGCAGGATGGAAAACACCGTGAACACGGCAAAACCTGCGTTGTACATGCGGACCCGCCCGAACATGTCGCCCAGGCGGCCAAAGCTGACCACCAGCACCGCAGTGACCACCAAGTAACCCATGATCAACCACAGCAGCAGGCTGGTGTTGGCCGGCGCCAGCGGGTTGACCTGCACACCCTTGAAGATGTCCGGCAACGCGATCAACAAGATCGAGGAGTTGATCGTGGCGATGAGCACCCCGAGCGTGGTATTCGACAGCGCGATCCACTTGTAGCGCGGGCTGGCGGTGTCCGCCGACGCCCTCGCCTGCCGGCGCTGCGCCCGGCGCGCCGATGCCAGCGCCGTGGCTGAGGGTTCAGACTCCCGCACAGAGCGCGACATTGGTTGCTTCATACAACTAACGGTAGACACGGTCGGGTGGCGATGCAACTTTCGTCAGGCCTGTTTCACGCCGGACAGCCACAACAGGTTCCCAGATGGGTGATACGAGCCGCCTCTGCCCAGCGGTCAAAGCCAGCGATATCCCGCGCAGTGCCGGCAGATATGCCATCAGGCAGATGTAGTGCTGGCCTTACGGCCATAGCGTGGGTTGCAGAGCAAAATCAACGCTCCGTAATCGACCGCTAACACCCTGGGAGATAGCCATGTCTACGTGTCCTGCCCGCAATGTTGCCTACCCGCCACGTTGACCGATCAATTCGTCCTCGCCACTGATCGTGGTGAGCCCATCGAGCACGTACGGATCTCGTGTCCTTCCGCCCATCACTTCCTGATGGCACGCGACCGGCTCAGCGAGACCACCCCGGTCGTCGAATCGGCTCTGGCCGCAATGCTCGCTGCAGGAGCAACGACATCCTCCGCGCCTGGTCGTTAGTTCCCGAAAATTGGGCGCGCTCCAGTCCTGTCAAATGAAACAATCCGGGGCATGCGGCTGAATGAGCCGGCCGTTGATGTGGGGAGAGCCCCCATGGACCCAGCCGACGCGCAGTCCGCAACCTTCCACCTACAGGTCGCGGCGTGCACCCTCACCTCCGGTGCGCCAGCCGCCGCGCTCGGCGGCAAGCGCACCCTGCGTTGCGCAATTTAGTCTGAGCAGCCGGCATAATCACAAACAAGACGAGACCTCAGGAATTCATTTCGACCCGGACAGCACGTCTGCCATTTGGCAAATGCTCTGACCAAACCCCACTCTCGCACATATTCGCCAAGCTAAGCATCCTGTCGCGCTCTCAACTCGCTGCGGAGGCCACCAGACGCGGCCGCGACTAGCGCAGCGCGAGAAATGGCTTCAACGCATCCGGGTTGCGCAGTGCATCGGCGCTGACGGCGCGGGATGGATCCACGCCGGCCAGGATCTTCTTCACCGGTACCTCGCACTTCTTACCGTTGAGGGTGCGGGGCACCTCGTCGACCACGATGAACCTGTTGGGCACATGCCGGGGCGACAGGTTTTCCCGCAGCGCCGCGCGTAGCTGTGGCTCAACGTCGGCCAGCGCCGCGCCAGACGCCAGCACCAGAAAGCACAGCAGCTCACCATCATCACGATCAACGGCGGAGGTGTCGACGACCAGCGAGTCGAGCACCTCGTCCAGGCTCTCCACCACGGTGTAGAACTCGGCGGTGCCCATCCGCACGCCGCCTCGGTTCAGCGTGGCGTCGGACCGGCCGTAGATCACGCACGAGCCCCGGGGGGTGATCCGGATCCAGTCGCCGTGGCGCCACATCCCCGGATAGACGTCGAAGTAGGCCGCCCGCAGCCGCGAACCATCCGGGTCGTTCCAGAAGCACACCGGCATCGACGGCATCGGCTTGGTGATCACCAGCTCGCCTACCTCGTCGAGCAACTCGTTGCCCGCCTCGTCCAGCGCCACCACAGCGGCGCCCAACGAACGGCAGGAGATCTCGCCCTCCCAGACCGGCACGTCCGGTGCTGCGCAGACGAAAGCCGCGCACAAGTCCGTCCCCCCGGACACCGAGCAGATTTGCACGTGCGGACCGACCTCCGAGGCGATCCAGCGGAACCCCTCCGGCGACAGCGGTGCCCCGGTCGACCCGAGCGCCCGCATCATGGTCAGATCGCACTCCGCGCCCGGGCGCACGCCGGCCTTACGGCAGGCCTGAATGAACGGCGCTGACGTGCCGAAATAAGTGATGCGCTCGTCCTGAGCCAATCGCCACAGCGCACCCAAGTCTGGATACCCGGGATTGCCGTCGTAGAGCACGATGGTGGTGCCCACCAACAGGCCGCTGATCAAGTGATTCCACATCATCCAGCCGGTCGTGGTGAACCAGAAGAAGCGATCCCCCGGCCCGAGATCTGCCTGCAGCAGCAATGCTTTGAGGTATTCCACGACGATCCCGCCGTGGCCGTGCACGATGCCCTTGGGCAGCCCGGTGGTCCCCGAGGAGTAGAGCACCCACAGCGGATGGTCGAACTCGACGGCCTCGAACGCCAGCTCGGCACCGGCATACTCGGTGAGCAGGTGGTCCCAGTCCGCCGGTTGCACCGTGGCACGCAACGAGGGCATCTCGCGCGCGAGTCCGTCCACGGTGGAGCGGATGTCGAAATGCTTGCCGCCGTAGACGTACCCGTCCACGGCTATCAATACGGTCGGCGCGAGCTGCGTGAACCGGTCGGCAATCGCCCGGGGCCCGAAGTCCGGAGAGCATGATGACCAGATCGCGCCCAGGCTGGCCGTGGCGAGGAAGGCCACCAGGGTGTCCAGAGTGTTCGGGGCCAACGCGACCACCCGATCGCCTCGCCTCACACCCAGCGATATCAGAGCTGATCGGGCGGCGGCAACGTGCTGGCGCAGCACGCCGAAGCTGCACTCCTGCCGCGCCCCGTCTTCCCGGCGGAAGATCACCGCGAGGTCGTCGTCTTCCTTACCGGGTCCGGGAGCCACGGCCTGCTCGGCGTAGTTGAGCGTCGCGCCCGGAAACCACTTCGCTCCAGGCATGGCGGCATCACGAAGCACGCTGGGCGGCGAGCTGTGAAAGCGGGCACCGGCGAATTCAGCGACTGCTCCCCAGAAGCCTTCCAGGTCATCGACTGACCAGCGCCACAGCGCTTCGTAGTCGGCCAGGTCGACACCGCGGTGGGAAGCCAACCAGTCACGAAAGGCCGCGATCCGGGACCGAGCGACAACGTCCGGGTCGGGACGCCACAGGATCGGGGGCTCACTCATAACCCCGTTCGTAGCACGACCTCAGCGCAAATGGCTGCCAAACCAGTTCAGGGTGCGAGCCCAGGCTTCGGGTGCGACGGACTGGTCTGCGTGGAAACAGCAGTGCACCAGATCGGTGGCCACGTGCGCGGAATGCGCGGCGTCCCGCAACTTGTGCACCTCTTCCTCGGGCACCCCGCCATCCCAGCCGTAGATGCCCAGCCAGGGGCAGCGCAGCGCGGGCGCGATGTCCACCAGCGCAGGCAACGTCGCCGCTACCGGCTGGACCACCCCGATCCCGCAGACGGTGACGGCAGCGCCGAGATCGCGTTGGGTGGCGACCATGAGCGCCACGGTGCCGCCCAAGCCGAAGCCCACCACGCCAAGCCGGTCGGTGGTCACGCCGCGTTGCGCCAGCCAGCGAAACGCAGCATCGGTGTCAGCGTGGACGGACTGCGCGGTCAGCCGCTCGACGTACCAGCGCGCGGCTTCCCCGTCGCGGTCCCGGTCGTCGGGCACCACGTCCACCCCGTCGCGGTGATAAAGGTGCGGGATCACGGCCAGCCAGCCCTCACCAGCCAATCCCGTAGCAAGCTGCCAGACGGCGTCAGTGACACCCCGGCGATCAGGGCCGACGACGATGCCACCGCGGACGGAAGATTCGGGCGTGACAACGGAAATCGGACACCTGGTGCCATCGAAAAGTGGGACCTGCTCAACGGTGCGTTGCGTCATTGCCCCACTCACTCGTCGGTGGGTAAACATAGAGTTGGCGCATGGTACCCGTTGTGGTGCTCACCACCCTGAAAGATCACCTGTTTGAGCGGACCACGTGGCCCTCCCTGCTGGCGGGCTCGGCGACAACGCAGCGGGAAAGACTAGGTATGCGACCATGGGTCGCGTGATCAGGGCCGATCTCGACCAGCTACCGAGCTATGTGCCGGGCCGCAGCATCCCGGGTGCGGTGAAACTGGCCAGTAACGAAGTCGCCGCGGCCCCGCTGCCCAGCGTCATCGCGGCGATTGCGGAGGCCGCCGCGGGGGCCAACCGTTACCCGGACAATTCGGTGACTGCGCTGCGGGCACGCCTCGCGGCCCAGCTGGACGTGCCCACGAGCCAGGTCGCCACCGGCCCAGGGTCGGTGGCGCTGTGCGAGCATCTGGTGCGTATCACCTGCGGGCCGGCCAACGAGGTTGTCTTCGCCTGGCGCTCGTTCGAGGCCTACCCGATCATCACCCACGTGACCGGCGCCCACCGGCGCCTGGTGCCGCTGCGCGGCGACCATACCCACGACCTACCGGCGATGCTGGCCGCGATCACTTCGCAAACCCGGCTGGTGTTCGTGTGCAATCCCAACAACCCCACCGGCACGGCGGTGCCGCGTGCGGAGCTGGTCGCTTTTCTCGACGCGGTGCCGGACGGCGTGCTGATCGTGCTCGACGAGGCCTACCACGAGTTCGTCACCGATCCCGCGGTCGCCGACGGGGTCGCCCTGAGCCGGGGTCGGGACAACCTGGCCGTGCTGCGCACGTTCTCCAAGGCCTACCGGCTGGCCGGCCTGCGAGTGGGCTATTGCGTGGGACCCGAGCCGGTGATCACCGCCCTGCACAAGGTGGCAGTGCCGTTCGGCGTCACCACGCTGGCCCAGGCTGCCGCGCTGGCCAGCCTGGACGCCGCGGATGAACTACTCGCCCACTGCAAGGACGTCGCCGCGGAGCGGGATCGGGTGCGCGGCGAGTTGCTCGCGATGGGTTATGCCGTCCCGGAATCGCAAAGCAACTTCGTCTGGCTGCCCTTGGGCAACCGTAGCGCGGCATTCAACGAGCATTGCCTGGCGCGCAAGATCGTGATCCGTCCGTTCGCCGGCGACGGGATCCGCGTCACCATCGGCGATCCCGCCGAAAACGAGGCATTCCTCGCCGCTGCCCGCGACTGGCTGAAGACGGCTCAGCCGCCTATGTAGCTCATTTCTACTTTGGGCAGGCCTACGGTCGCGGTGGTCCGCTCGGAGGAGTACCGGTCGGTCCGGGCCTTCCAGACACCCGTGATCCGCTGGAGCAGCTCCTCATCGGTAGCCCCGTCGCGCAGCGGGCCGCGCAGGTCGTGACCGATACCCGCGAACAGGCAGGTGTACAACTCACCCTTGGCGGACAGCCGCGCCCGGGTGCATGAGCCGCAGAACGGCTGGGTGATCGAGGTGATCACGCCCACCTCACCCGCGCCGTCGAGATAGCGGTACCGCGCGGCCACTTCGCCGACATAGTTAGCGTCCAGTGGTTCGATCGGCCAGACGGCGTTGAGGGTGTTGACGATCTCCGCGGCTGGCACGACCTCGTCCAGTTGCCAGCCGTTGGTGGCACCGACGTCCATAAATTCGATGAAGCGCACCACGTAGCCGTGATCCCGCCCGAAAGCAGCGAGGTCGAGGATGCCTTGGCCGTCATTGACTCCACGCTTGATCACCGTATTGATCTTCACGGGGGTCAGGCCGGCCTCAGCGGCAGCGGCGATGCCTTCGATCACCCGGTCAAGGGGGAGCTTCACATCACTCATGGCGCGGAAGATCTCCGGATCCAGCGAATCCAAGCTGACCGTGACCCGCCCCAGACCGGCATCCCGCAGCGTGCGCGCCTTTTTGGCCAGCAGCGACCCGTTGGTCGTCATGGCGACTTCGTCGATGCCGTCAATCCCGATCAGCTGTTCGACGAGCCGCTCGATGCCATGGCGCAGCAGCGGCTCCCCACCGGTTAAACGGACTTTCCGGACGCCCAGACCGGCAAACAATTTAGTCAGCCTGTCGATCTCTTCAAATGTGAGCAGCTCGGAAGATTTCATGAACGGGAAGTCGGCGCCGAAGACATCGCGCGGCATGCAGTAGCAGCAGCGGAAGTTGCACCGGTCGGTAACCGAGATCCGCAGATCCCGTAGGCGGCGCCCGAACGTATCGCTCACTGTGTTCATGGCTTCCATTTGATCACACTACCCCTTTTTTTCTCTTGATGTCCTTGTTCGCAGGCCAGGCGGCGCCGGTTCATAGGCCGGTTCATAGGTTGGGCACAAACATGCTGTACAACGCGGCAACAACGGCAAATCAATCACTTTATGTAACTAGTTCACCCGTTCGTGCAGCTAACGGATCGGCGGCGCCGGGCGAAAACAAGGTGACTGGTACGTGCGGTAACCGAACGTGGTGGTCGCTCACGCAGTGTTCCACTTCACTTCCTGGGGAGGTTGGCGTGTCGGTACCAGCACAGCCAAGCCCGTTGCGTGGTGGCGCAGGCGGCCTGACCTTCACCCTTGGCCTGGTGGCCGCAGTCGGCGTGGTGGTGTATGCGGCCTGGTTGGCTATTACCGCGGTGGCAGCAGCGTCAGGTATGGGAACAACGGCCGCCGAGCACGTCAGCGGCACTGTTGTGGGTGCCATCCACCGTGGTGGCGCTATCCACCAGGGTACGGCAGTACGTCCCGCAACGCCGCCAGCGACGCCGGCCGGTTCTACGCTGGCCTTCGACCAGCTGTGGACTTCCGGCAACGGCAACACGGTTGTCGCCGGGGTTCCCACGGTGGGCATTTCGGCGGTGACCGGCGAGTCGATGATCCAGGTGCCGGTGACGCTGACCAACAACGGCGAACGGGATTGGAATCCCGCGTCAACCGGCTTCGTCGGCACGCTCAACCAGGCGCCAGTGGCGGAATCCACCGAAGGCGACTGGATGTACCGATCCCCCATCGCGCCGCACACATCAGTGACCCTGAACAAGATATTCCTCGGTAAGCCTGGCCAGTTCGACCTCAAGGTGAACACGCCAGACGGTGTCGCGTCATTCGCCGGCGCGGTGTGACGGTGTCGCCGGGACCCGCAGCGTAATCGCGGTGCCCACGCCCGGAATGACATCCGAAAACACGCCGTAGCGCGCACCAAACCGCTCCCGCAGCTGATCATTGATGGTGCGCAGAGTGCCCGCAACATTGGGATCCAGCGTCCCAGGCCCGTCGTCAGAGACGGTGATCACGCAGTCATCGCCATCCTGGCGGGCGGTGAGCGTCACGGTGCCGCCGAGTTGCTGGCGCTCGATGCCGTTGCGGACCGCGTTGTCGACGAGTTGCTGGAGCGCCAAAAAGGGCAACACAGCTGGCAAGACGGTGGGGGCGACCTCGATCTGGACCCGCAACCGTTCCCGGAACCGCGTCTTCTGCAACGTCAGGTACCGATCGATGTTTTCCAGTTCGTCAGCCAGCGTGGTCTCGGTGGCCGAGCGCAGCGAGTAGCGGGCGAATTCGGCGAAAACGATCAGCAGGTCGCGGGCCCGGGTGGGATCGGTGCTGACCATGGCGACGATGCTGCTGATGGTGTTGTGCAGGAAATGCGGGGAGATCTGGTCGCGCAGCGTCCGCAGCTCGGAGCGGACCTGCGCGACGGCACGGTCGAGCTCGGCGAGCAACCGCTGATCTTCACGCTCGGGGCCGGATCCCTGCGCGCACAGCACGACCGGTGTCTGGATGGCGGCGACATGCTTGGCTGGTCGCAGACCGCGCCAGGTGGGGTGCCCGAGCCGACCCTGCGGGGTCCACTGCCGGTACGCCACCTCGCCGAGCAGCCGAGGTTCCACCCAGTGCACCCGCCGGCCCGCCTCACTGGGCACCAGATCCGCGAACGGGCTTGCCGGTACGGCCAACCCAGCCAACCGGTCACCCAGCTCTTGGCGGTTTGCCTCGGTGAAGCCGGTACCGACCTGGCCGACATAGCGCAACCCGGCCTCGGTCGGCACGCCCACCAGCAGTGCACCGATCGACGCGGCCCGGCGGCGCTCCGGTAGCCACCCGCCGATGATCACTTCCTGGGTCTGCCGCAGGGTGGTCTGTACCCAGTGGCGCGAGCGGCCTGGCTGGTATGTCGACTCGACCCGCTTGGCGATCACCCCGTGGAGGCCGTGCTGGGTGGCGGTGTCCAGCACCGTCTGACCGTCGGCGTCCATGAAGCATGGCGGCATCATGACCGGCCCATCGGTGAGCTGCAGTGCCGCCAACAGCTCCCGGCGGCGCTGGTAAGGAAGCTGGAGGGTGGATTCGCCGTCCAAGCTCAGCAGATCGAATACGTAGTAGGTCACCGGTGACCGGGACAGCATGATCGAGGTGGGACGTTGCACGTTCATCCGTCGCTGGAGCTGCCCGAAGCTGGGCCGGCCGCAGGAGTCCAGCGCGACGATCTTTCCGTCCAGCAGCGCGCGGCGGCGGGCCAGGAATGCGGCCAACTCGGGGTAGGCAGCGGTGATACAGCGGTGCCGGACGCTGAACAGCCTCAGACCGTCCGGCTGGGCGCAGCCCAGAGCCCGGATACCGTCCCAGCTGAACTCGAAGGCCCACCCTGCCCCCACCGGCAACGGCCCTGTCACCGGCAACATCGGCCGCACCAGTTCCATTCGTCTCCCTCACTGCTACCGCAGTTTGGATGCAGACTGCGGTTTTCAGCGGCCCGTTTCCCGCAGTCTGGATCCAGACTGCGGGTTAGCGGCGGCGGGCGGGGTTGTCTGAGGGGTCGCGCTGGGTGGGGACGTCCACGGGTTTGGTGCGGGCGGCCTTGGCGGCCTCGACCGACGCCTGCAGCGCGGCGATCAGATCAACTGCCGGTGCAGGCTGTTCGGGAGCGGCTCGCGGGACGACCTGCTCGCCGGCGACCTTGGCTTCGATGACGGACAGCAGTGCCTCGCGGTACCCGTCGTGGTACTCCTCGGGGGTGAAATCGGTCGACATCGCTTGGACAAGCGTGTCGGCCATCCGGCTCTCCGCGTCGCTGACCGCGACTTCCCGGTCCAGCACGTCGAACTGGGCCTTGCGCACCTCGTCCGGCCACACCATGGTCTGCAGCGCAAGCAGGTTGCCGCGCGGTCGCAGCACGGCCAGCGACTCCTTGTTCCGTACCGCGATCTTCGCCAGACCCACCCGCTGGTTGCGGTCCAGGGCGGCTCGCAGCAGTTCGTAGGGCTTACGACCAGCCGGTTCCGGCTCCAGGTAGTAACCGCGAGCCATCGCGAGCGGATCGACCTGGTCGGCCGGCACGAAGGCGACCAGCTCCACGACCTTGGTGGTAGGCAGCGGCAGGCTTGCGAAGTCCTCATCGGTGAGCACCACGGTCTCACCCGACGGGAGCTCGTAACCCTTGGCCAGGTCGGCGTAGGCCACCTCTTCGCCGCACTCCTCGCACACCCGGCGGTAGCGCACCCGGCCGGCATCGTCCTCGTGCACCTGATGGAAGGAGACGTCGCGGTCCTCGGTCGCCGCATACAGCCGCACAGGGATGCTGACCATGCCGAAGGCCAGCGCGCCCTTCCAGATCGCCCGCATGACACCACACTGCGACACTCCGGCCCGCGTGTCCAGCCCAAGATCTCGCCAAGACGGCGTACCGTGATGTGGTTTGGGCAGTTTTCTCCGTCAACTACTCGTCCAGACGGTGGTCGCTATGGCCGTTACCATCATTGCGGCGCTGATCGCGATTGTGGCCGTGGCAGGGCTTTGGTTGGTCTCGGGACTGCGCGTGATCAGCCAGTTCGAGCGCGGCGTGGTATTCCGGTTCGGCCGGGTGACCAGCGCACCCCGGCCTCCGGGTTTGACCTGGGTCACCCCGGGGGTGGAGAAGCTCCGCAAGGTCAATATGCAGATCGTCACCATGCCGGTGCCTGCGCAGGACGGCATCACCCGCGACAACGTGTCGGTGCGGGTCGATGCGGTGGTGTATTTCAAGGTCATCGACCCGGTCAAGGTCGTGGTCGATGTGCAGGACTACCTGCAGGCTGTCTCCCAGGTCGCCCAGACCTCACTGCGCTCGATCATCGGCAAGAGCGATCTGGATGATCTGCTGTCCAACCGGGAACGGCTCAACGAAGGCCTGGAGTTGCTCATCGACAGCCCGGCGCTGGGCTGGGGAGTGCACATTGACCGGGTGGAGATCAAGGACGTCGCGCTACCGGAGTCGATGAAGCGTTCGATGTCCCGCCAGGCCGAGGCCGAGCGGGAACGGCGAGCTCGGGTGATCAGCGCCGACGGTGAGCTGCAAGCCTCCGAGAAGCTGGCTGCGGCGGCAGCTGCCATGTCCGAGACCCCCGCCGCCCTGCAACTGCGGATGCTGGAAACGGTCGTGCAGGTCGCGTCCGAGCGCAACTCCGTCTTCATCCTGCCCTTCCCCGTCGAATTCCTCCGCTTCCTCGACCGCAACCCCGGCTCGTCGAGCTGAGCTCCGCTCCCCTGTCCGCGCAGTCTGGATGCAGACTGCGGAATGGGGGTGGGTCACTCGGGGGCGAGGCCGACCTGGTTGAGGTAGGTGCTCATGTTCCAGTAGTCGCGGTTTTCTCTGATTTTGCCGTTGCGCAGGATGCCGATCGAGATTCCGGGGATTTCGAAACGCTCTCCGGTGGCAGGAAACCCGTGCTCCTCGTCTGCACCATCGTTTGTTCCGGTCATGGTCCATTCCCAGGCGTACGCATCATCGGTGACGATGGCCATCTCCAGCCTAAAGCGGTAGTTCGACGAAAAACCTAATTCCATGCCTTCGACGAAATCCCGCACTGCGTCGATACCCCGGTACTCCTCGCCAAGCCCGAAATCGGCATAGACCACGTCGTTGGTCATGAAGTCCGTGACGGCAACCGGATCGTGCGCGTTCCATGCTGCGACATAGTCGTCGAGCCACGCGGACGCCGGATTCCGACGAAATCCCAGTCTCATGGCCGTCTCCATTTCTGTTACCGGATATTGATTGCCACTACACCGCTGGTGGTCCCCAGGTAGGCGTGCTCACCTACCAGTGTGGGCGATGCGAAGTGCGGCATCTGGCCGACATCGATGTGGGCCCGGGGTGCACCGGTCGCCGGGTCGAGGGCGTAGAGCACGCCGCGGTCGGTGTCGGTCACCCAAATCGCGCCGCCTCCGACGGCCGGGGAGCCGTCGGAGGGCACCGGCGCCTTCCAGCGCACCTGCAGCCCGCCGGTGGGACTGACCTCAACGGCGCGGGTGTTGTCACTGCACGGGATGTAGACGGTGGAGCCGGCCACCGCGCTACCACCGAAAGCATTGCAAACCGGCGTCTGGGTCAGCTGCCCACCGACACCCCCGAGCCGCTTGGGGTCGAGCAGGTAGCCAACGTCGCGCTTACCGACGATGAGCACCCGGTCTCCCACCACGGCCGGGGTCATCGAACCCAGGTCCAGATCGGCGGCGTTGTCAGCCGCCCACTGTGCCGGGCTGAAGCTGTCCGCGAGATTCAGCTCAGGGGTCAGTGCCAGCACGGAGTCGCTGTGGTCGTAACCCCGTGTGGATTCCCCGTTGCCTGCCGCGTAGTACAGCAGTCCGTTGTGGACGACGCCTCCGCCGGTCGCCCAGATGCCGGCTTCCCGGGTGGTGGGCAGGGCATAGCTGCGCAGCGCACCGGTGCCGGTGGTCGGCGCGGCGACCACCGAACCAATGTAGTTGCCGCAGTCACCGAATAAGCCGCCGTAGGCGACGTAGACCCAGCCGTCCAGCACCGTCAGCGCGGCGCGCTGCTGGTGGGCGATCTCGTCACCCCGCGGGGGTGGCAGTGCGCGGCGCAGCATCACCGCGCCGCTGGTCAGGTCCACCCCAGCCAGGGTGTGCCGGCCGCCTTCGGTCTCGGCGACGACGAAGATCAGCCCCGTTGCCTGGTCATAGGCCGGCGTTCCGGTGATCCCGAGTGGATCGATATTCCCGCACGGGAGCTGGGAACCAGTGATCGGCTTGCCCAGCGACGCCGACCACAACACGTGCCCGTCGGCAGCGGACATGGCGTACACCGAGTTGTTCTCCGTCGCCGCGATCACTTTGTCGCCGATCACCAGCGGTTGCCCGTACACGGCGCCGTCCAGCTTGGTCTGCCAGCCGCGGCGCAGCGTGCCCAGCGGGGCAAGCTGACCGGCGACGCCGGTGCGGGCGTTGTCGTGGTGGTAGGTCGGCCAGTCGCCGGGACTGACCGTGGCGGGCGCAGGTGTTCCTGGGGGCCGGGAGCTGCTCATCGGCGGTGGTGGCGGCGCTGCCGGCTGCATGGCCGTGCAACCGGTGGAGGTGGCGACCAGGGCGAAAAGCGCGAACATGACGGGTGCGGTGGCAGCTCTCACGCGTGTCAGTCTGGAGGAGCGCAGACGCCCTGCCGTGATTGGGCCGAACGGCCGTAGCGGCCCCGGTGATGGCCGGTAGACGCTGTACCGGGGGACTTCGCGACTGATCAACTGGAGGCAGGAATGGCGGGGTTCGTCCAAATCATCGAGTTCAAAACATCCCGAATTGACGAGATCGAGGCGCTCGCCAATGAGCGTTCCCCTCAGATGCAGGCTGGCAGCACAGTGCACCGGGTCACCATCACCGCTGACCGGGACCGTCCAGGTTACTACTTCACCATCGCCGAATTCGACTCCTACGAGACGGCCATGGAAAACTCCAACCGCCCTGAGACCAGCGAATTCGCCGCGCAGATGGTGAAGTTGTGCGACGGCCCGCCGAAGTTTTACAACCTGGATGTATACCGGGTCATGGAAGTCGGCAGCTAACCGGAAGGCGTCTGGCAAGCCATCGACAGCCTCAAAGAGGCCGCTGCATTCTTCAGCAAGCCAGCGCTGCTCTTAAACATTGACGACAGGCCTACAGACCGCGCACCTAAGCTGCCCCGAGATTGTCAGGGGTGTGTTCTAGAGTCGGGTTATGTCGACGGCGCCGGTGTGGCAAAGCAGTGATGAGCAGTTGCTTGCTGAGCTGAGCGCGCTGGAAACCCAGTTGCACACCACCTGGGCGCAGATGTTGACGGTCATCGCTGAAGTCGATTCCCGGGGTCTCGCCGCAGCGAAGGAATACCGGTTCACGGTAGAGCTGGTGCGGCGGGCGCGGTTCGATGCTGCAGCCGATGTGCTGCCCGGTCATGGGATGGGCGGCTCAACGCGACGCCGACGCTCTGGTCGTACTCGCGCAACGGACCTTGGACAGCGGCGAGCTGCCCGCCCGCCTTCAGCGGGCAGCTCGCAGACGGTGGTGACGATCCGCCTGCCCGGGTTGCAGGGACGCCTCGGCACCGCATCACTGGCGCTCGGTGGGCCGATCAACGTGAGGTCACGCCGTCTGGCCTGCGACGACGAGATCATCCCATTGTGCTCGGCCCCGAGGCGAACCGCTGGACGTCGGACGCGCCAGTCGCACCGTGCCAGCAGCGATTCGCCGCACGGTGATCCTGTACGCGGTGGCCGCGCTTTTCCGGGCTGTTCCGTCGCAGCGCGCTGGTGCGACATCCACCACTGCATCCACTGGGGCTGATCAGGGGTCCACCATCACCAGCTGGTGCACCATTCCGACTGGCGCATCGAGATGACCAGCGGAATTTTCGCAATTCCATCCACCACCGTGGCTGGGCGGCTTGCTATGCCGCAATCCACTCCCCACCAGAGCCAATCCGGCTCCGCGAATAGCGGTGGACTCACTACGGCTTCGGCATCTCGACGGGACCCGACTCTCCGGTCGCCGGCACCGATACGACCGGCGTGGAGTCGACGCTGTCGAATTCCTTGATGCGCTCCTGGTAGTCGGCAGACGCACGCCGCTCTGCGTCCTCTATGTTGATGCCCGTGGTCTCGTCGTCGCCCTCGGGCTGGGTGTCGAGTTCGGCGTCGCTCTCGGAGCTCTCGGACTGTGCGTTGAGTTCGGTGTTCTCCGTGCCCTCTGTCTCAGTCATCGCTCATTACCGTTCTTTCGAACTTGACGTCGCTGTCAATGTTGCGTACCCGCCGCAGAGGATCAGTAAACAAACAGTTGCTGGTCAGCGACCTTTGCGGTGACCGGCTCGGCGTTCGCTGATTTCTCAAGCCCGGCCCTCGTAACCGGCGCGGCGTAGGGCGTCGGCGAGCGCACCACCAGCGGGCTTACTGCGAGCTGGTGGTCGTTTGGCGACCTTGCCGGGAGATGAGGTAGGCGCAGGCTTGGCTTCAGCGTGGTCGTCGAGCCGCAGGGATAGCCCGATGCGGTTACGCGGCACGTCCACGGTGAGCACCTTTACCCGCACGACATCGCCGGGCTTGACCACGTCCCGCGGGTCCTTGACGAACCTGTTGGCCATCGCCGAGACGTGCACCAAACCGTCCTGGTGCACGCCGATATCGACGAATGCACCGAACGCGGCCACGTTGGTGACCACACCTTCGAGGACCATGCCGGGCTTGAGGTCGGCGACCTTTTCGATGCCGTCAGCGAAGCGCGCCGTCACAAAGCTCGGCCGCGGATCCCGGCCGGGCTTTTCCAGCTCGCTGAGGATGTCGGTGACCGTCGGCAGGCCGACCGCGCCGGAGACGAAATCGGCCGGTCGCAGCCGCCGCAGCAGCGCGGTATTACCGATCAACGAGGTGATATCCGTCTTGGACTCGGCCAGAATGCGGCGCACCACCGGGTAGGACTCAGGGTGTACTGCCGAGCAATCCAGCGGATTGTCACCGCCGCGAATGCGCAGGAAGCCAGCGCATTGCTCAAAGGCTTTCGGACCTAACCGCGGCACATCGGCCAGTGCTGTGCGGGTCCGGAATGGGCCGTGCGCGTCGCGGTGCGCCACGATGTTCTCCGCAAGCCCCGCGGTGATGCCCGACACCCGGCGCAGCAGCGGTGGCGATGCGGTGTTGACATCAACACCGACGGCGTTGACGCAGTCCTCCACCACGGCGTCCAGCGACCGGGACAGGGCGGTCTCCGGCACATCGTGCTGGTATTGGCCCACGCCGATCGACTTGGGGTCGATCTTGACGAGCTCGGCGAGCGGATCCTGCAACCGGCGGGCGATCGACACCGCACCGCGCAGCGACACGTCTAACTCCGGCAACTCGGACGAGGCATAAGCCGACGCGGAATACACCGAGGCCCCAGCTTCCGACACCACCGCCTTGGTGACCCCGAGCGCAGCGGCGAGCTTGTCGGTCTCCCGGGACGCGGTGCCATTACCGATCGCGATCAGCTCGACGTTGTGCTCTCGCACCAACCCGGCCAGCACCGCCAACGCTTCGTCCCAGCGACGGTGCGGCACATGCGGGTAGACGGTCTCGGTGGCCACCACCTTGCCGGTCGCGTCGACGACCGCGACCTTGACACCGGTGCGGTAGCCAGGATCCAGCCCCATCGTCGGGCGGGCACCCGCGGGCGCGGCAAGCAGCAGATCCCGCAGGTTCGCCGCGAACACCCGCACCGCCTCAGCCTCGGCGGCCTGGCGCAACCGCATGCGCAAATCGATGCCGAGGTGCAGCAGGATCCGGGTACGCCAAGTCCAGCGCACCGTTTCAGCCAACCAGCGGTCCGCCGGCCGACCCCGGTCCTGCACGCCGAACCGCTCTGCAATGGCCTGCTGGTAAGCGCTGTCCTCGTCCCCGGGCTCGGGTGACAGGTCCAGCACGCCCTCCTTCTCTCCCCGGAACAGCGCAAGGATGCGGTGCGAGGGCATGGCGGTAAAGGGCTCGGAAAACTCGAAGTAGTCGGCGAATTTCGCGCCGGCCTCTTGCTGGCCTTCCCGCACCCGGGACACCAGCCGGCCCCGCGACCACATCTGCTCGCGCAAGTCACCGATCAGGTCGGCGTCCTCGGCGAAGCGCTCGACCAGGATGGCCCGGGCACCCTCCAGCGCCGCCGCGGCGTCGGCCACACCGGCCTCGGGATTGACGTACCCGGCTGCAGCGGTCGCCGGATCCAGATCGGGATCGGCAAGTAGCGCCTCGGCCAGCGGCTCGAGGCCAGCCTCGCGGGCGATCTGCGCCTTGGTCCGGCGCTTGGGCTTGTACGGCAGGTAGAGGTCCTCCAGCCGCGCCTTGGAGTCCACTGCCATGATCCGCGCTTCGAGCTCGTCGTCGAGCTTGCCCTGTTCGCGGATCGAGTTGAGGATCGCGGTACGTCGGTCCTCCAGCTCACGCAGGTACTGCAGCCGTTCCTGCAACGTGCGTAACTGAGCGTCATCCAGGCCGCCGGTCGCTTCCTTGCGGTACCGGGCGACGAACGGCACGGTCGCCCCCCCATCGATCAGCTCGACGGCGGCACGAATCTGCCGCTCGGGCACGCCCAGCTCCTCGGCGATCCGCTGGGTCAGCACGCTGGTCCTCCATCCGAAGCCGGTGTGCACTACCCGGCAACCCTATGCCCAGGCCAGAGCGGGCTACCAATGCCCGCGCAACCTGGACGTAACTGAACTCACTGGAAAAAAGCGCGCCGAGCCTAAGCAGATTTAGTAAATTGTGTCTGTCTGAACTCGTTGGGGGAGGCGCAGATGCGGGTTCACGGTAGGTTCCTGCGGTCGTTCCTCACGGTGGTGTTCCTTCTCGCTGTAGTGTTCCTCGTTGCGGTGGCCAGTTCCTGCGCCGGCCGGCAAGCCGAATCACGAACGAGGGATTATTTCATCGCGGCCGACGAGGTGGCATGGAACTACGCGCCAGCCGGAACCAACGTGTTCTCCGGCGCGCCGTTCGACGGCGAAGCCAACAAGTTCGTGCAAGCCGGTCCGGACCGCATCGGCTCCACCTATACGAAATGCCTTTACCACGCCTACACCGATGAAACGTTCACCCGGCCGATTCCGAGGCGAGACGACGAGCAGTACCTGGGAATGCTCGGGCCGGTAATCAGAGCTCAGGTCGGCGACACGATTAAAGTGACGTTCCGGAACAATTGCTCATTCCCGGCCAGCATCCACCCGCATGGTGTCTTCTACGACAAAAAATACGAGGGCGCTGCCTACAACGACGGCAGGTCCGCGGCGGACAAGGCCGGTGACGCGGTGGCACCGCACCAGCAGTACGTCTACATCTGGGAGGTGCCCGATCGGGCCGGCCCCGGTCCGATGGACGGTAGCTCGGTGATGTGGATGTATCACTCGCACACCGACGAGGTGCCCGATGTCTTCTCCGGACTCATGGGCCCCATGGAGATCACCGCGCAGGGTAAGGCCCGCCCAGACGGCAGCCCCGACGACGTCGATCGAGAGATCTTCGCGGTCTTCACCGTGGATGACGAAAATCAATCCCACTACCTGGAAGCCGAACGCACCAAGCTGGCCAAGCCTCCGGCTGCGGATGACGCGGCTTTCCAGGAAAGCAACAAGATGCACTCGATCAACGGCTATGTCTACGGCAATGGGCCGGTCGTGAGCATGCGTCAAGGCCAGCGGGTGCGCTGGTATGTGATGAGCATGGGCAACGAGGTGGATCTGCACACGCCGCACTGGCACGGCAACACGGTCATTGTCAACGGCATGCGTACCGACACCGTCAGCCTGCTGCCCGCCACCATGGTGACGGCTGACATGGTCCCGGACGGGCCCGGCATGTGGGGCTTTCACTGCCACGTCAGCGACCACATCGTCGCCGGCATGCTGGCGCGCTACGAAGTCTTACCCGCGAAATCTCCATGAGGATTCGCCCAGATGAGCAGCTTCCGGGCTGCGAGACGGCTCACATAGTCGTAGGATGCCCGGACTGTTTCACGGGCAGGTGGTGATTGATGGACGGCGAGCTTGATGTCACGGTGCGGCACCACGGGCAGGTGGTGATTGTGCACCCGCGCGGATTCCTGAACGTGCTTACCGCTACGGAATTGCGCCGGATCCTCGTCCAGCAACTGCGCGACCACGGCCGGGTCCTGGTCGACCTCGACGGGTTCGCCGTGGGATCGCAATCGCCGTGGGTGATGATCTTCCCTGCTGTCCTGGCTGAATGCGGTGGTTGGCCGGCGGCAAAAATCGTGCTCTGCCGGCCCGACGACCAGATGACTTCTGCATTGACCGCTCGCGGGGTGCCCACCTTGGTGCCGGTGCGTCACCTGCAGCTGGAGGCCGAGGCCGCGATCGATGAGCGCCCCGACGTCGTGCGCAGGCGCACCGGATTACCCGGCAACGTGTGGGCGCCGGCCATGGCGCGGCAATTGATTCGCGACACCTGCCCGCTGTGGGAAGTCGATGCCGGACTGCAAGATGCGGCGCAAGTGGTGGTCAACGAGCTGGTTGACGTGGCTGTCGGCGATGTGGGCAGCGCATCCGAGTTGACTCTGGAACGAGCACCATGCGCGCTGCGATTGTCCGTTCAGGACGCACCGCTGTCTCGACCGCTGTACCGGCCACCGGGCCAGCTGACCGACCCGTTACACCGGGGACGGGGGCTGGGGCTGGGGCTGGAAATGCTCGGGAATCTCACGACCGCCTGGGGCGTCGACATGGCCTCCCAAGGCAAGATCGCGTGGGCTGTCATCGCAGATGAGGTACGGTCGGCGTAACCCCTTATCGAGGCTGGCGCCGAAGAATGCCGGCCAGGAAGGAACGCCGTGGATACGCAGGTCGAGACGCTCGAGTTCGAAGCCGAAGCGCGTCAGCTCTTGCAGTTGATGGTCCATTCGATCTACTCGAACAAGGACACCTTCCTGCGGGAGCTCATCTCCAACGCCTCCGACGCGCTGGACAAGGTGCGGCTTGAGGCATTCCGTGACAAGGACCTGGACGTCGACACCTCCGATCTGCACATCGACATCGAGGTGGACAAGGCGCAGCGCACGCTGACCGTTCGGGACAACGGCATCGGCATGTCACGGAACGAGGTGGTCCAGCTCATCGGCACCATCGCAAAATCCGGCACCGTCGAGTTCCTCCACAAGCTCAAGGACCTGAAGGGCAAAGACGCGGCCGCTGCGCCATCCTCAGAGCTCATCGGCCAGTTCGGGGTCGGCTTCTACTCCACCTTCATGGTGGCCGACAAGGTCACGCTGGTGACGCGGCGGGCCGGCGAGAATCGCGGCGTCCGCTGGGAATCCAGCGGTGCCGGAACCTACACGATCGAGCCGGTCGATGACGCCCCTCAGGGCACCGCGGTCACCTTGCACCTCAAACCGGAGGACAAAGAAGACCAGCTGTTCGACTACACCGACGAGTGGAAGATCAGGGAGATCGTCAAGCGGTACTCCGACTTCATCGCGTGGCCGATCAGGATGGAAGTCGAGCGGCGTGACTCCGATGGCAACGTCACGCGCGAGACCGAGACCCTTAACTCGATGAAGGCGCTGTGGGCGCGGCCCAAGGATTCGGTTGCCGAAGACGAATACAAGGAGTTCTACAAGCACATCAGCCACGACTGGACCGATCCGCTCGAGATCATCCGGATGCAGGCCGAAGGCACCTTTGAGTACCAGGCACTGCTGTTCATCCCGTCGCGAGCCCCCTTTGACCTGTTCATGCGCAATCGCAAGCGCGGTGTTCAGCTCTATGTCAAGCGCGTGTTCATCATGGACGACTGCGAGGAGCTCATGCCTGAGTACCTGCGGTTCGTCAAGGGCGTGGTCGATGCGCAGGACCTGTCACTCAACGTCTCACGAGAGATGCTGCAACAGGACCGCCAGATTCAGTTGATGCGCAGACGCCTGGTCAAAAAGGTGCTTTCGACGGTCAAGGACATGATGACCAACAACCGCGACCGCTACGAGACTTTCTGGAAAGAGTTCGGCCGCGTGGTGAAGGAAGGTCTGGTCAACGACCTCGAAAACCGGGATTCGATCCTGGAGATCGCCTCGTTCGAATCAACATCGGACCCGGAGAAACCGACCACCTTGCGCCAGTACCTGGAGCGCATGAAGGATGGCCAGCAACATATCTACTACATGACCGGAGAGTCACGCGCGATCATCGAAAGCTCACCGCACATGGAAGCGTTCCGCGCGAAAGGCTTCGAGGTGCTGCTGTTGACGGATCCGGTTGACGAAGTATGGGTGGAACCGGCCGGTGAATTCGACGGCAAGCGGTTCCAGTCAATCGCCAAGGGTCAGGTCGATCTGGACACCGAAGAGGAGAAGAAAGCTGCTGAGGCGCAGCGGGATCAGCAACAGAAGGACTTCGCCGACTTGTTGGCGTGGATGACGAATACCCTGGAGACCGAGGTCAAAGAGGTACGACTGTCATCACGGCTCACCAGTTCGGCGGCCTGCATCGTCGGCGATGCGCACGACATCTCGCCGACCTTGGAGAAGATGTATCGGGCTATGGGGCAGGACATGCCGCACACCAAGCGCATCCTTGAGCTCAATCCCACCCATCCACTGGTGACCAGCCTGCAAAAGGCCTTTGACGAGCGTAAGGATGATCCCGGACTGGCCGAAACAGCTGAGCTGATCTATGGGATGGCACTGCTTGCCGAGGGGGGAGAGTTGAGTGATCCGTCCCGTTTCATCCGGGTACTGTCGGATCGTCTAGCGCGGAGTTTGTAAGGACCCCGTAAACCGTTTCCCGTCACTGTGAGTATGGTGTCGCAGCGTAATCTGGCTACTACGGTGTGTGACAGCCATGCTTCCAGCGGAAGGTGACGACATGGAGTCCAGACGTCCGGTGCGACTGGTCCGGTCAGAGGTGTGGCTAGGCCGCACCGAGTTCGAGACCATGATCGGCCCGCGGTTGCCCGACCCCGTGGAGACAGCACCCGACCCCAGCGCTGGCCCACGGTCCATCGAGGTGCGGCCGCTGCTCGGGTCGTCGCGGGTGTCCACGGTAGCTCCGCTGTTCTCCCCGGTCTCCGCTGCGCCTACCGATGTCAAGGACGACGTGACGGCGGACGTCAAAGAGGACGCACTGATCCGGCTTGACGGCCTTGACGGTCATGAGCCCGCTTCTTCAGCGGCCTCGAATTGGGCATCCCGAGTGAAATCGCGCCGGTTCCGGTGGGCCACAGCTGGTGCACTTGGCCTCATCTTCGCGGGCGGTGCAGTGTCGGTGCCGCTGCTGGCCACCTCCAGCGGGGCGCCGCAGCTGACGGCGGGGAAGACAGCACCGGCAAGCCCGCCGGTGGCGGTCCAGGCACCGGATCCCGCTGACAACCGGCTCAGTGAAGCGGTCAACTTCGTGCAACCGGCCCCGCCTGCTGCGCCGAACCCACCAGCCGAGAATTCTGTCCGGCCGGAACGGGCCGCAGTCCCCGCATCCCACGCTGCCCAAAACAACAACCGGACCACTACCCAGCCGCAACATTCTGGCTCGGCACCCACACCTGCCCAGGCGGGCCAGCCAGGTATGGACGAGGCGTTCCGGTGGTGGTCGCAAGCGGACGAATACGGTCCAAAGATCCCGCGCTGGACACATTACGGTCCTGAACCAACACCTTGGCCATGACAGGGCGGGATCGCTACGCGGCTGTACCTGGATAACTCACGACGGTTGGTGAATAGCTGTGAGCGGGACCGGTGTGAATGCGCCCTCGTCCCGCTCACGGTCCGTTTGCAATGTTCATGAGAAGCTGATCGGCCACTTCCCGAAGCTGACTTCTTGTTCGGGTGCATACCTTTCAATCACCCCATTCACACCAGTCGACCGACGGTCGCCCCACTGTCTTGGGACCGAGCGCGTTCCGTCCGCATAGCCGGCGACACCAATCGTGATGGGGACCGCGAAACCGCTCAACCCGCATGGCACGGCGCCTGAAGTGTTGCAGCCGTCGCCGCCCTTCCTGCCGCGGTAAGAATCGCGCTGGATACCATCGCGGACGCGGTGCGGATCCGCCGCCGCACAGCACCTCACCAGGGGTTCGCCGGGCAGTGGCACCATGACGCTCCAGTTCACCGCGCCCGGCTCCGACGCCCCGATCGATGGTGGCTGAGGTCCAGGGTCGAGCGGCTCTGCATTGTTGAGGATCCACGGCGCCGCACCCTCAGCGCGTAACCGCCGCGCGGGCCACGGGCTACCAGATCTACTCGCACACTTCAGGCAGTATCAGCGCGGGATAACCATCGCAGCCATGCAGGTACGAGCTTGCACCATTAGGGTGGGAAGTCGGGCCGACATCATCACGCAATGAGACTGGTAGCTGCCAGTGATGTTGCTGTGGGTGATCGAGCTCTTTTAAGGCAGTTGTCGAGACCGGCCAATTTCGTCTCGTTCGCAGCCGATCCACAGAGTTCCCACAGCTTATCCACGCCCGCTGCACAATCACGACTAGTTGTCCACATTATGTGGAGACCGCCCTTGCTGGCCTGCCTCTACGGTGCGCACCGTGAGTCAGACACCGACCTATGACCAGCTGCGTGGCGAGCGAATCAACACTGACGTGCCCGCCGGCGAGGCTGACCCGCAACCGGTGGATCGCCCCGGCAGGCACCGCCTCCAAGATGCCGCCACCGCCGAATCGGCAGTGCCTGCGGCATTGCTCGGGCGTCGAGCTGATCTGGCAGGTAGCCACCCCCGGTTCGGGAGGGAAAAACGGGACAAATGCCATGAAGCCGCGGCGACGACTGGCCAGTACCACAAGCCACAAGCGACGTAGGGAAAACCACGGGTAGGTGCGCTACCACCTGGCAAATCAGGACAGAAACGGACGTCTCGCTGTATCGGTGTCGAGGCTTACCCGGATTTGCACACCCACCGGTACCACGGTGGTAGGAGGACGGAAATGACAACAGGAAACTCGTCGCCTCGGCGATTTGGACCCGGCACGCAGGGGCGGGCGGGTGCGCACCGTGGCTCGACGATGTCGGCGAACTCCGCGCCT
>Ga0213875_10000535_pt1 | contig 31192 bp, 14 predicted proteins | sample BarmaccomBMRX_R8_FD_160105 | JGI IMG/M metagenome (GOLD analysis project Ga0213875, IMG submission 160105) | Root-associated microbial communities from Barbacenia macrantha in rupestrian grasslands, the National Park of Serra do Cipo, Brazil - RX_R8 | ecosystem: Host-associated > Plants > Roots...
TTTGTCTTTTTGCTGATGACGATTGAAAACTTTTGTCATTGGAATGGTTTAACCCTATCCCCAGCCCTTCCCCTTGGTAAGGGGAAGGGAGCGTTGGCCCACCGTCGGGGTGACGCAGATTTGATCGCTTCTTATACTTCCATACTCTATTGCTATCCCGACGGTATTAGTCTCGCTCCCTGCCCCTTACCAAGGGGAAGGGCTGGGGATAGGGTTAAAGCCTAAACCAGCTATTGCGATAGTATCAAAACCAACGACACATTACCAGTGACGCTCCCTGCCCCTTGGTAAGGGGAAGGGCTGGGGATAGGGTGAGGGCTTAAACCGGCACCCGCGCATACACGGTTGTGCCCTGGTGAGGGGCGGATTCTATGGTAAGGGTGCCACCCAATAGTTCGATGCGTTCTTGCATTCCCAACAGGCCGAGGCGGTTGGCGACGGGAGCCAGGCGGCCATCTGTAGCGGTTTCCACCTGGAAGCCGCGCCCATCATCCTCCACGATGGCGATCAGGAAACTGTCGTTGCGTTCGAGCAGCACGCTGACCCTTTGCGCCTGGGCATGGCGCACCACATTGGTCAGGGCTTCCTGCACGACACGGTACATGGTGGTTTCCAGGGCCGACGAGAGACGCTCTCGGTTCGCCACGCCGCGACTGACAAAATCGGCCTCCAACTTGTTCTGCTGTCTCCACTCTTGCACATACTGGTGCAAAGCCGGTCCCAGCCCCAGGGTATCCAGAGCGGCTGGCCGCAGTTCCCACGCCAGGTGATGCATCTGCTCCATCAGGTCTGTGGTCAGCTTCCGCAACACTTCTAATTGCTGCGGCTGGGAAGGGGGGCGCGCGCCTGGGTCATCTGGCTCTGGCAAGGCGTTGAGGCCCATCAGGAGAGCGGTGAGTTGCTGTCCCATCTGGTCGTGCAATTCGCGGGAGATGCGTTGGCGCTCTTCCTCCTGGGCGGTCACTAACCGCTGCAACAGTTGCTCACGGGCACGCTCGGCGGCCTGGCGCTGCTGGGCTTCGGCGCGCAGGGCGGCGGTGCGTTCCTGCACCCGCTGCTCCAGTTCGTCGTGCGCCCGGCGCAACTCTTCTTCGGCCTGGCGTTCCCGCGTTGCGTCGCGCATAATCTTTACGAAACCGCGCACGCCATCACTTTCCTCGCCCAGCCGAGCCATGATCCCCTCGGCCCAGAAACGGCTCCCATCACCACGAACGTGCCAACGGGTATCGGCGGCGCGGCCTTCGCGCAGAGCAGTTTGTATCTCGCGTTCGGGGGCGCCCGCGGCGATGTCTTCCGGGGTGAAAATCATGTCGCCGCTTTGTCCCACGGTCTGCTCACGGCGGTGGCCAAAGATGCGCTCGGCCCCGCTGTTCCAGTAGAGAATGCGCCGCTCGGTATCCATCAGGAAAATGGCGTAGTCTTGCGAACCTTCCACCAGGACGCGGAAGCGTTCTTCGCTTTCGCGCAACGCGGCATTGGCTTGCTTCATATCCTCAATGTCGGTCGCCGAACCAAACCAGCCCAGCACCTGACCGCCCTCATCTTTGAGCGGCACATTGCGCCCGATGAACCAGCGATAAACGCCGTCAGCCCGGCGCAGGCGGTATTCCGTATCGAAGATTTCGCCCGCAGCTAAGGCCCGGTTCCACCGTTCAACCGAAGCAGGAGCATCGTCGGGATGCACAATCGCCTGCCAGCCGGGGCCAACCGAGGCTTCCAGGCTCAAGCCGGAGTAATCGAACCAGCGTTGGTTGAAATAGTTGGCTTTGCCGCCCGCTTCGTTGGCCCAGATCACTTGCGGCACAGCATCGGTCAGGGTGCGGAAACGCGCCTCACTTTCGTGCAACGCGGCTTCGACGCGGGCGCGTTCGACCGCCGTCCAGGTGCGCTCGGCGACCTCTTTGACGAGCGCGATTTCGGCAGCAGACCAATGCCGCGCGGTTTCCATCGTGACGCACATGCACGCGACCATTGTTCCCTGCTTGACCAGCGGCATCAGGATAAAGGCGTCTGTGCCGCGTTCACGATAGGCGGCGGCTTCCCCGCCGAAAACCGGGTGCGTCGTGATGTCATCGCAGACGAGCGGCTCGCCTTTATGACTATGCACGAGAAGGTCGTTGAATAGGCTAATCGGATGCGCGCCAATCGCGCTCACCGCGTCGGTGCGGGTGTATTCGTGGTGAATGTAAAGCACGTCGCTCGGCCAATCGAACTCTGCATAGTAGCAGCGGTCAACGCCGAGCTGCGTTCCCAACATCCGCACCGCGACTTCTTGCAACGCAATCGGGTCGGCGAGCGGACGCAGCGCGTCGGCGAACTTCAAGAGAAATTCCTGCCGCCGTTCCTGATTTTTTCGTTCGGTAATGTCATCGAAAACGACGGCAATTAATGGACTGCCATTGCCCCCGATGCGTGAGACGTAAGCCTGATACCAGCGTCCTAAATCTACGCTGTAATTTTCTATGCGCCACGGTTCGCCCGTCAGGGCAACGCGCTCATAGCCTTCCAACCAGTAAGGCTCAAGCCGGGGAACAATTTCGCTCTGTAATTTTCCTACCGCGTCGGTCAACCCAGTCTGTCGCTCGTAAACCTGATTGGCTTCCAACAACCGGAAATCAACCGCTCTGCCTTCGTCATTAAAAATCATTTCGTTGACGATGACGGCTTCATCAATCGAATCGAACAGCGTGTGGTATTTTTCTTCCGACTCGCGCAACGAGTCATAGGCCAGTTCGGTTTCCTGCCGTGCCAAGATAGCGTCTTCCATCAGATTCAACGCAGCAATCCGCTCGGCGGCACGGGCATCGGCGCGGTGGGTGCGCTCCATGAGGGCATAGGCGGCCCCGGCAAAGCGGGCGAAGTCGCCCAGCAGTCGCGCGTCCTCGGCGTCGAAGTGACTGTCTGGCGTGTGCTTGATGGCCCAGACGGTGCCGGTGAGGTGACCATTAACTTCCCACGGCACGAGGAGATTTTCATACATGCGGGGCTGAAGACCCCGCAGAGCGGGAAAGGCCCGCTCGACTCCGGTGCAAAGCAGCACTTGATTGCGGGCAACGACCGTGCCGCATGGACTGGCCGCGCGCGGTATGGTGCCGTTGAGGTGGGGAGCGAAATCACCGGCAGCGGCCAGCCAGCGAAAAACCTCCTGTCCCCCTTCCTGTTCCAGCGCACCGATACCGGCAGAATCGGCATGGCACAACTGCAAAACTAACTCCGCGACTTTCTGGAGAACTTTCCGGGGATTGGCCGTCAACTCCTGCGCGAGAGCGACCAGGGCTGCGTTGGCAGCTTTGTAGTCCGGCGCATGGGAGGGGCGACGCGCCAGTTCATCGGTGATAATGACATCCTCTACCGCTGAGTTGGATGTTTGCGCATTTTGTGGATGATCCATAGGTATGGGTTAGTTTAAATTTGGCCCTCACCCACCGGATTAGCCCTCACCCCCGGCCCCTCTCCCAACCTTGGGAGAGGGGGGACGAAAGGCTAAGTCTATCGGTTTAAGTGAGATGCGACTGCTGCTCCTCACGCTCTGCTTTGAGGAGCATCTGAGCAGCCGAAATTTCAAGCCAACTCTCCCTTAACGATATAGTCATCCCTGCGTCCCCCCTCTCCCAAGGTTGGGAGAGGGGCCGGGGGTGAGGGCTAATCCGGGGGTGAGGGCCAACTCAAAACTCCTTACCCCGCTTCTGGCGCAACATTGGGGCCATTCGCTTCAATTGTATAGCGGGCGGGTTCACCCAGGCGGGTGAGCAGCGCGTTGATCTCCTTTTTCAACTCGACCATGCGCAACTCCCGATCTACCACGGCGCGGTTGAAGCGTTCCAACTCTTCGTTGCGGGCACGCAGCTCGTCTTCGGCTCGCTTGCGCTCGGTGATGTCCACAAACGTCACCACCACGCCCTGAATGCGGTCGTCACTCGTGCGATAGGGCAGGATGCGCATTAGATAGTCGCGCCCATCGGCGGTTTTGACTTCGCGCTCCACGGCGTGCAGGGTTTCCAGGACACTCTCGGCATCATCGAGTAAATGGGCGTAGTCCAGCCGGTTGGTAATATCAGAGAGGGGGCGGCCCGCATCGGAGGGAATCAGGTTAAAAATGGAACGCACCGCTGGCGTGTATAGATTGACGCGGAAACTGCGATCCAGAAAAACCGTGCCGATGTCGGTCGAGTTAATGAGGTTTTGCAGGTTATTGCTGGACAGTGTGGTCTCTTCGACCTTGACTTTAAGCTCCTGATTGACGGTGGTCAGTTCCTCATTGATGGACTGTAACTCTTCCTTGCTGGTTTCCAACTCTTCGGCTGCCGAGCGCAATTCTTCGTTCATCGCCTGCAACTCTTCGTTGGAGGCTTTGAGTTCCTCGGCCTGAAACTCGTGCTGCTCGATAGCGGTGCGAAGCTGCGCTCGCAGGCGCATCAACTCTTCTTCCAACTGGTGCGCCACCGGCTCAGCCGTTGCCAGCACGACTTCGCCATCATTCGTCGGACTGCCCGTGGCTGGCTCAAAAAGCACTAAGAGGAATCCGCGCGCCGTATCATCGGGACGCAAGACGGGGCGAACGTGGATGTTAACGGTTTCACTACGCTCGTCAAGATGCAGCGGCAGGTTGCGGGCTTCCACATTGGTGCGACGCTGCACGGCCTGATAAAGCGCGCTGCGCAGCTCGAGGCGCAGTTCTGGCCGCACCAGCTTGAGCAGGTTGTTCGATGGCTCGCCGCCCGCGATTTGCAAATAGTGCCCGGCCCGCTCCGACAGATGGACGATGTCGTAGTCTTCGTTAACGACCACCGAAGGCGGCGCATATTGCTCTAAAAGCTGGGCGTGCAAATCGCCATAGGTGACGCGCTCGCGCGCCCGCCCAACACCATCCGACACCGCTTCGGGCAGGCGTGGCGGTTCATAGCGAAACGCTGGCACCGCTTCGGGCACCGGATAGGGACGCGCGGCAACTTCGCGGCTCTGGTACAGGTGATGTTCGCGGCTCTGAATGGCAAACAAATCCCCCGCGCCATCCACCGATTCTGATGAGCCTAAAAATAAAAAGCTCGCCGGGTTCAGGGCAAAATGAATGGTTTCCAGCACCCGCTGCTGCGCCACGGGATTCAGATAGATCATCATATTGCGGCACGACACCAAATCCAGGCGCGAGAACGGCGGGTCTTTAATGACATTATGCACGGCGAACAACACCATTTCACGGATTTCGCGCCGCACCCGGTATTGTTCACCCTCCCTGGCAAAAAAGTGGCGCAGGCGTTCCGGGGATACATCCGCCGCATCGTTAATGGTATAAAGCCCTTCCCGCGCCGTGGCGATGGCGGCCTCGTCAATATCGGTGGCAAAAATCTGCACCTTGGGCGCGTCAATGACACCCAGCGTGCGCTCGGCGCAGAGCATCGCCAGAGAGTAGGCTTCCTCCCCGGTCGCACAGCCGATGGCCCAGATGCGCAACGGTTCCTCGGCCTTCTTGTGGTGCAGGAGACGCGGCAGAATATCGTTTTCGATGGTGAGCCACGACGCCTGGTCGCGGAAAAAATTGGTCACCGAAATCAGCAAATCTTTCAGGAGCGATTGTGTCTCCTCCGGGTGATCCTGTAAGAAGGCCGCATAGGTTTGTAAGTTGGGCAGGTTATGCAGGTTGATGCGGCGCTCAATGCGACGCAAAAGCGTGGGGCGTTTGTAGTTGGAAAAATCGTGTCCCGTCCTGATGCGCAACTGCGTAAAAATATCGCGCAAGGCCTGTTGCTGGTCTTCGGCCCGCTCTTCCGGTTCGACCGGAATTTCGATACTGCCCAGGCTTTGCTTGTAGGAGATAATCTTCGCCGGAATTTCGGCCACGGGCAGCACGCTATCCACCAGACTGGTCGCAATGGAATTGCGCGGCATCTCGTTGAACTCGGCTTCGCGCGGGTTCTGCACAAACGCCGCCCCGCCGCGCTCTTTGATACGCTTAATGCCCATTGAGCCATTGGCCCCCGTCCCCGATAAAATCACGCCCACCGCACGCGGCCCATGCGATTCGGCGAGGGTGCGCAGGAAAATATCCACCGGGGCGCGTCGCTCTTCGATGAGCGTATTTGGCGTGACGATAATAGAGCCATCCTGCATTTCCAGATGCTGATCAGGCGGCACCACATAAACGTGATTGGGCTGCACCACTATCTGCTCTGTGACCTGGGTCACCGGAATGGGGCACACCTGCTGAAGCACCTGCGCCAGTTGGCTATCGTGGTTGGGCGAGAGGTGGAGAATCACCACATAGGCCATATCCGAATCAGCGGGCACCTGCTCGAAAAATTCCCGCAACGCCTGAATGCCACCCGCCGACGCGCCCAGCCCGACCACGAGCAGTTTATCCGGGTCGGGTTGCGCGGTGAGTTCATTCTCAGTCGCCGAGAGTTGTGCCGAGGGTTGGGGTGAAATTTGAGGTTCAGAGGTCGTCATAAGGTTTTCTTTTGTATAAATTTTGCCAAAATCTATAAGAAAAGGAAACTTGGGGTTTGGCCCTCACCCCCGGCCCCTCTCCCTTGCAAGGGAGAGGGGGGACGAGGGCCGAGTCTATCGGTTTAAATGAGATGCGACTGCTGCTGACTCCCTGCTTTGAGGGGCACCTCAGCAGCCGCAGTTCCAAACCAACTCTCGGTTGAGCAATACAGTCATCCCGGCGTCCCCCCTCTCCCTTGCAAGGGAGAGGGGCCGGGGGTGAGGGCCAATCTACTCCCTCGCTCTGCTCTCCTTTAACCGAGCGACAACTTCGGTTTTTTGCGACACCGTCGCGGCATAGGCTTGCAGGGTTTCCTGGATTAATTGTTGCAGATGGACTACGTTCTCGGCAGCCAAGGCCCGCTGCCGCTGTTGCTCGCGCAGCAGATGAGCGGACTGCCTCTGGAGTTCTTGCAGGTGTTGTTCGTCGTTGAGGTACGTCATACCCAGGGTGAGTTAAAAGCTTGTCAGGAAAAATTATTACTATGTGCGGTATCCGACAGATAAAAAGTCGCGGCGGGGCTATAATGATTGCTGTAAGTCTGGCCTTATGTCAGGCAGATGACATATAACTACTATGTAATATACATGACGTATAGTTAAGGAGTCAAGAGGCTCTCACAGTTTTTATGCGGGAGGTGGAACGATGACGGAAAATTTGCTTCTGGCGACTTTGCCGCGCGAGGAGCGCAGGCGGCTCGACCCGTTTTTAGAGCCAGTAGAGATGTCACTGTATGATGTTCTGATTGAGGCCAACGAACCAATTACCGATCTTTATTTTCCATTCGATGCCATTACGTCCACCGTTCAGGAATTACCGGACGGAGCCACGATTGAAACGGGTTTAATGGGAGTTGAAGGTCTCATTGGCATTCAGTTCTGGCTACACAGCAACACCACACCGACGCGCACGCTGGTGCAAGTGGCGGGTCGGGGCCATCGCATGAGGGCCGAGGATTTCCGGCGCGAGGTAATGGAAAAAGTGGAATCGCCTCTGAACGATCTGGTTGCGCGCTACGTTCACGCTTTTCTCGTCATAACCTCAACCATAGCCGCCTGCAATCGCCTGCACACCATTGACGAGCGGCTGTGTCGCTGGCTCAAGCTGACTCATAACCGCGTGCGCCGCAACGAGTTTTACATCCGCCACGATTTCCTGGCCCAGATGCTGGGCGTGCATCGCCCCACGGTGTCCATCGCCGCCAACATCCTGCAAAAAGCAGGATTAATCAGCTACAGCCGGGGCAATCTGCGCATTCTCGACCCAGAGGGACTGGCCGAAGGTGCCTGCGAATGTCTGGAATTAATGGAAGCGCAGTTCGATGGAATCTTCGACCGTCCCTGGCGCGAGTTGGTGGAGGAGGAGTAGATTAGCTGGCCCTCACCCCCGGCCCCTCTCCCAATGCTGGTAGAGGGGAGCACAAAGGATAAGTTGCTGGTGTTAAGGAAGCAACCGCAGAGACGCGGAGAACACCGAGCCAATATTAAAAACTCTGCGCCCTCCGCGTCTCTGCGGTTCTTTAATTAGCGTGAAGAGTAGCAGTGTGACCTCCCCTCTCCCCTTATGAACCTGGGAGTGTGAGGGCGGGGTGAGGGCTAAACCCCCTCTTGCTCAGCCTGTTGCTTCAACGAGTCCTTGCTTAATTGCTCGTGGGACAGCACAGCCTTACGGACGAGATTGGCCCGCGCTTCGGCTTCTTTGGCTTTCTGGAAATACAGCGCGGCTAAGGGGGTCTCGTTCATTTCGGCAAAGTGATCGCCAAGATGGTTGAGCAGCATCACGCTTTCCTCCACGCCGCGAATCGCGCTCCACAAGCTTTCCTCAATTTGTTCCGTCACAGTCGCCAGGAGAGCGTCGGCGGAAAAAGCATGTCCGGTATGGCAGCGAAAGCGTGTGCGCTGGCCATCTTTAAGCGCGGAAAGCACGCCGTGGCATTCGGGACAGGTAAACGGCGTGAGTTCGCCAAATTTCATGATGCCACCTTCCAGGGCATTGTCTTGCGCCGCAATACGGATTTCCAGTTCGGTTCTTTTATCCTCTTGCATAACGACCTCAGGAGTTTCCTCAGTTTCCTCAATAGCTTCCTGGCTCAGGCGCACCAGTAAATTTGCCACTTCTGCCAGGGGCACCACATAATCAACGCCCACTTCGCGGAGGGCATTTTCCGGCATGGAAGGCACCTGGGCGTCATTCGGGTCTTGCACGATAGCCACCCCGCCGCGATGTTTAACCGTCCATAGCCCGGCGGTGCCATCATCCAGGGCACCTGATAAAATCACCCCAATCACGCACTGGTCATAGGCATACGCCGCCGAACGAAAAAGCGGGTCAACGGCAGGACGAAAACGGTTCTCCTTGGGGCCTCGCGTGACCCGCACCCGCCCGCGCTCCACTAAGAGATGATGATCCGGCGGTGCCACATAAATGCGGTTTGGTTCGATAGGTTCATTGTCATAAGCGTGCGCCGCGTAAATGGTGTTGACCCGATTCAGCACTTGCGGCAAAACCCCCCGAATATCAGGTGCCATGTGCCAGACAATAAACACCGACGCCTGAAAATCCGCAGGCAAGGCTTCAACGACTTGCTTGAATGCCTCAAACCCGCCAGCGGAAGCGCCCATGACAATAATGTTCCGTTTTTCCATAGAATGCAGTTTCGCTTAATCATGGTATCTGTCAATGCCGCTGTATTGAGCCGGAACTCAGGCAGAGAAAGTTTTGAGTTTTGAATGTTGAGTTTTGAGTGAGTAGACCTATTCTCGTTTACACTGGTCATATCCAGAGCAGACTATGTTGCTCTTTAAATTCAAAACTCCATAAGGGAATTCCCTCCCCCACAAACTCCCTATTTCCCGCTGTTGAACCTATTCGATAAATCTCAAACTACAAAGGGCGTTTATTATGAAGCAGTTATTGTGTCGTCAGCCTATTAATAAAGTCGGTTTACACATGCAAACAAAACCCATGTCACGTTCTGCTCTGTCACGTTCTGTTGCGCCACGTTCTGTACGTTCTGTTATGCCACATTCTGCTATGGACTCTACACCGACGAATTGGATTCTTGCGGCCTTGCCCTCACCCCAACTTCAGCGTTTGATGCCCCAGATGCGTCCGGTTACTTTTAATGCCGGACAGGTCTTATATGATGAAGGGCAAAAGCTGCAATCTGTTTACTTTCTCGACCGTGGTTTGGTATCGCTCGTGCTGAATTCGACGTGCGGACATAGCGTTGAAGTCGGCATTGTCGGGCGGGAAGGCATTGTGGGCACCTATGGCATTGTGGGCGATGTGCGCAGTTTCAGCCAGGCTATCGTTCACATCGGCGGGCGTGGCTGGCGAATGCCATTGGAAGTCTTCCAACAGGAATACAAGAACAATGACCGCCTGCATACCCTGGCTTTACAGCATTTAGAGCTTTTACACCTCCAGGCGGCACAAACCGCCCTTTGCAACCACCTGCACTGTGTCGAAGAACGTCTCTGCCGCTGGCTCCTCCTCACTCGCCATTGCACCCAATCCGATTCACTGCCCTTCACCCAGGAATGTATCGCGCAGATGTTAGGGGTACGGCGTTCGGGCGTCACCGTAGCCGCGCAGCAACTTCAAGAACAAAAGTTAATCCGCTACACGCGGGGCCACATTCAAATTTCAGATAGTGCGGGCCTCACTAAAAAAGCTTGCCCCTGCTATACCGTGCTGCATCGCCGCTTCAGCCATTTTCACGATAGCTCCCGCCAATGGCAGCATTAATCTGAGGCGGTTTGGCTCCACCATGCGCAGCAGCTTTGGTAGCAGGAAACAGCCTTTAGGTTTTAGGTAAAAAGGGGGTCTGTGTTTGACAGACAACTGCCACACAGCTATATTACCGCTAATCTCAGGGAGAACCTGGACATATTCTCACGCCTTACCAGAGGGCAATGTCAACGGATGGGAAAAGAGATAAACGAAGCGAGATAGTGTCCGATTTACCACCCCATTAATTCGATGCGGAAGCCGCAAAATCACAGGTTTTATACTACGATGGCTGGGGCAGTAAACCGAACAAAAGCCAAATACCAATCTGATAGCGACAGCTAAGACAGATTGGTGTTTTTTGTTGTCGCTAACCCAACCTGAAACATTGGTTTGAGTCTGGTCGGGTTCAGAACTGGCTAAGACTGCATCTATCCTGGGGGACAGAAGTCGTCGGGTCTCCCCTTCTCAAACACCTGCATCTTTCAAGATTTCAAAGAGTTGAATGTGAAGCGATAGTAAAATTAGATAGCGTAACCGATAATCTTGCTACCAGCGAAAATAGCGGTAGGGGTCATCACCCATCTCAAAATCAGTGCGATAGTCAGGATGGTATAATCCAGCCCCCGACTTGGTCAGAGTCACCGCGTTCCTATCGCTGGCGAAACTGGCACCCAGATTGGCCAGCAGTTGTGACAGCGCCCGCGTCTGGCGCCAGCGGGTTAAGCGGAAATAGGTTTTGCTGTCAGCCTCGAGACGATCCGGGGCCAACTGAGCAAAGAGCGCTACGCCTTTGCCCTGGCGTATTCGTCCCAGCAGTCCGTCGGCACCGACATCAGCTTTGACATCGGCTCCGGCTTGCACCAGCCAGGCTGACGACTCCGCACGCCAGCGCAGATCCGAGACGCTTAATCCCTGGCACTCCGGCCAAGCCGGAACTTGGAGCGAGCCAGCGAAGGCCGCCGCTGGCTCCAATTTTACGCCCAAGCCATAATCCGGGGTGTCGCGTGCCAGAAACAGCATCTTACCGCCTCGCTTCAGGTAGTTATGCACCTCCTGTTCGTCGAACTTCACTTGCCGCCCCATGATTACCAGATCGGCGTCTGTCTGGATACTCGATGCTGTCTGATACAAAACGCCAAGGCCATCCAGCGTCTTCTTGTCGTTGTCATCGCCCACCAGAATCGTGCGATTGGCGCGCGCTATGTGCCTGGCGGTGGCGGCATATTCGATGAGATTGTGGGCCAACAGGGCGGCCCCGGCATCAAGAGCAACGTGATCTTCCAGATCGAGCGTGGAAAGAATGAGGCGGCCTTGACCATAATCTAACTCCATAAGCGGCGAGTAGGCTAAATCAAACTCGCATTCCAGGATGGGTCTCCAGCCGCTACGATGCGGCTTCTCAATAGCCGCACTCGTGACCGCGCCGCGATTACCCCAGTGCCAACCGTAAACCGGCGAGCGCCAGGCCGGTTTTTGCAGCGGCGCTTCAGGATAAGCCTCGACTAAGGTGCTTTCGCCTGCCCAATCGGACAAATCGCTGGCGTCCAGGTTTTGCAGTATGGGGTGATCCGGGGAAACCTGAAAGACCCGACGCGCCAGATGAGCCGCCACGCGGAACCCCAGGTGGTCGTGCAGCCATTGCGGATCCTGGGTACAAATCAACACATGCCCACCAGCGCGTACGGTCGCTTCCAAATCGAAGGGTAACGGCTTGCCGCTTGAAAGTGCTTCGCGCCCAATCACGATGAGTCCGCCAACAGGAGTGCCACTATCGGGAGTCCTGCTGCTTTTCCAGGCCCGTGTGGTGACTCCCAATGAGGCCAGCATCTTCGTGGTCTTGCCGACCGGATCGTACAACGTTACGGTCTGTTTCAAGAGAGCCGGTTTCACAAAGACGTGGAAGGGGAAGGTGTCCTGCTGCTGATGTGTGCCAATGGTGGCGGTGAGCGTAATCGTCCCTGTGATTTTCCCTTGGCCGCGACTGGTCGGAATTTTGAACTGTAGTGGCAAGAAAAGCTTCTGGGCGATGCCCAGGCGTCCTTTACCGGTGCGGGTTGCGATTGTCTTCCCGGCGACCTGCGCGTGCCAGGAATAAAGGTAATCCTGAGGTGCGCGCTCATCGTTGATCAATACAACTTGCTTATCCACCTCTTGCCCGGCTGCGAAATTGTGATCCTTGGCTGTGAAGGCGGCCTTGCCGCCCGCAATCCAGGCGAGTGTTGGGCCATTGGCTCCTGTTAAAGCCACGCCTGATGGATAGATGGCGGTGCCCTCCGCCTGGAACGGTCGGGTGTCACTCTTATTTGCGGTGGCTTTATAGAGGCCACGGGTTCCTGGCTTAAACGGGCCAAGTGGCTCCGTCAGGTCTGGCATCTTGAGGCGGCGGCGTTCATTCCAGAACATGTCCCAACCGTAGCCGAAATCCCAGGGAATCATGCCGCCGCTGATGCCAGCGGTGCGCCAACTGAGATAGGTGTTGCGGTTGAAGAGTGCCTGCAATTGCTGATGGGCCGGATCAAAATCCATAATCGGCTCCTGAGTCCAATCAGTATAGGCCATGCCGCCGCGATACTTGGTTTTGATCGCCTGGCGGTAAGCCGGGGACTCAAGGGCGTAAGCCTGCGGCCCTAGATAAATGGCGCAATACTCCGTCATCAGCGGTTCACTCGCGCCCGCGTCCATGCCCCAGCGGCCACGCATAAACGAGTAGCGCCAGGGCGTGCCAAACTCCACACACATCAAAGGCATGTCACCTGAACGGCTCCACTCGCTGAGCCACTCTTCGCGCTCTTGCAGGGGCATGAAATTCAAATAACAGTTGATGTTGTAGATATCGCCAGTGGAGCTGCCCGCGTGATTGAGTACGGGTCGCGTCGGATCGAGTTTCTTGATCGCAGCCGTAGACTCATTGGCGATGGCTGCCGATGCCTTCCAACCTGCATCGGGAATGTCTCGATGGCGACCAATATAGTGCGGGTCTTGATCTAAACCGTGCCCCAGCCAATTCGGATTGGTCGTCCAGATAATGATAGAGGGATGGTTACGATAGCGCCGCAAGTCCTGGTCGAGTTTTTTCTTCCAGAGGTCTTTGTAACCGGTTTCACCCCATTGACTCTTGTTGATCGGAAGTGCCGTACCCAGCAGCAGCACACCCTTGCGATCCGCACGGTCGGCCCATAGGTCACGGAACAACGGTCGGCCCCTTTCATCGTGATTGACGGGCCACTGCTCCTCTGCATTGAAACCTGCCTGGACGAGGCCGTCAAGGTGGGCATCAATTAACGGGGTGTAGCCGGAGAACATCCACTCCGCCCAGGTATGAGAAACCGGACGGAGCTTGATTTCGGTGCCGTTCAGCAAGAACTTACGACCTTCGATCCAGAACTCACGAAAACCGAATGACTGCGCATACTCATCGTCCAGCGCCGCCCCCTTCGCTTCCAGCTTGAGCGTGTAAAGATTGGGCTGCCCAACGTCCCATAAACGGGGATTGTCCCAGTTCCAGGCCAGCGTCACTGTCTGCTGCTTAGTGTTTTCTAATTGAGCCGTAGCTTGAAAGCGTTTCTCTTCCTGGCCGTTGCTGTTGATGAGTTTAGCCACGAACTGCACTGGCCCGAGGGCAGCCGCATGGCTAATAGCAGCCGCGTCACTAACTTCGACTTGCAGCTTTAGCTCTTTGCGGCGCGTGGAAGTCTGCACAAAAACATCACTGATATGGGCGCCCCGCGGACGGCCACAAAGTAGTACATCGCCGATTAGTCCCTTCGACTGCAAAGCAGACGCGCGCGTGACAACGCGGCCCGGGTCCAGGAACGTCTCGGACGTGCCCTGGGTGGTGGCTAGGACGAGGATCGAAAGGGTGGCCTCCTCCCCGGCCCGCACCGCCTGGCCGATGTCTACTTCTCCCGACGGCCAACTGATGCCGCCACACTTCACGCCGTTGACGTAAACAATCGCATCGGTGCTGACTCGATCCAGCGAAAGGAGCACAGCGCGACTGGCCCATTGCGCTGGTATCCTAATTTTCCGCTGATACCACGCGGCCCACTGGCCAGAACCGTTGCCCCAGCGTTTCCAGGCTGGCCCTTTGCCACGCTCCGACACCAGGCCCGGCAAAAAGCTGCCCGGACTCCATGATCCCGGCACCCGAATGTAAGCCATTCCCGCAGGCGGCTTCGTTTCTGCCGTATCGAGGAGGGGCACAAACTGCCAGATGCCATTGAGCACAATCTGCTCGCGCCGGGAGCTTAACACTTCTATCGGTTCCTCGCCCCAGGTCAGTTTTTGTCCCGCTGGCAACACCGCATCTTGCGCCTGCTCCTTGAACTCTGTTTGCTCCGGGAAGATTTGCAGATCGTCTATTTCCATCGCGCCGGTGGCCACCGAAACCGAGGTTATAATATGCAGATAAGCCGCGTTGCCAGGCAGCTCAAGGTGTGTCGTGTACTCTTTCCACCCCGTCTCTGTCGTGACCGGATTCATCGTCGCTGTGGCACCGGGGATGCTTTGCCGCGCGGCATCTAAAACCTCAAAGTAAATTTTGGCGGTCTCCCACGGATTCTTGCCCCGCTTGATATTCTTAACCCGAATCCGTGCCTTGATAGTCACAGCATCCCAGTCGGGCTTGACCGGGAATCGCCTGCCGCTTTGCGCGGACTGCCCAGCCACGTTGTTTTCCAGGCGCAGCCAATGTTGACCGTTGTTTTCAACGATCTTGACTTTCTCGCCCGTCACGCCCCACCAACCAGTCTGACCGCCAGGATCAATCTGCACGTTCTCAAAGGCACCTTCAGGGAATACGTTCTCCGCGCGATGCTCATCTTGAGCGGCACCCAGTCCCATCACAGCCAGAATGCAAACAATAACAGCCAGTAAGGTGCCTGGTCGCCGAACTTTCATATTTTACTCCAGATTACAACGCCCCAAATTCCCCACCGCGCATGGCATCTATTGCACGACGGCTGCGGCTCAGATAGTCGCGTAGCTCTTCCAGTCCATATTCTCTGGCCAGCGCCCTTGCGCTAATGCCCGCTCGTTTAGCCTTGAGGACGAACCACTCCTCACGCGGCAGCCATTGCTCCTGCATTACATTGTCACCGTGTTCAAGCAGCAGCCTGTCCCGCTTGTCGCGGTTGAAGTTTTCATGGTAGATGCCACGATCCAGGTCGAGCGTAATCCGGCTGATATTGAGGCCATCGCTCTGCTCATCCATTTGCTCATCCAGAATGCGTTGTCCCGTAATGTCATAGACCTGGCAGTCGCCGGTTGAGGTCGCGGTGACAATAGCAAAATGGTAATTGATGGCATGAGCCTGCAACGACCCGCCTGCCGAATAGGCGCTGGGCCAGATGACCAGTTCCGCTCCCTGATCCGCTAGTCGCTGCCAGACCGCTGGAAAGTTGACATCAAAACAAATGGCCATGCCGATGCGACCGAAATCGGCTGCATAGACCGGCACGTGAGAGCCGATCTGCACCGCAGGCTGCATTTCAAACTCGCTCCAGTAGGGATAGACCTTGTCATAAATGCACGCCATTTCCCCCTGGCGACCTAACAGGATAGCCGAGTTCAGGCGTTGAACACCGTCCCGGCGGTAAATGGGGCAGACGATGTAGGTGTGGTGCCTGGCGGCCAGCGCTGCCAAAGTCGTTATGACAGCGCCATCCACTCGTTCTGGGGTTGGCCCAGTCCAGGTCTCTGGCAATGCAATCAGGTCACATGCAGCTTTACCTTCCCTGTCTATCACGGCGGCAATCTCGTCCAGGCTTTTGCTGCCGATGCGAAAACTCAAGCTCACAACTCGTACCGGACGGCCAACCTGCGCTGGCGAGGCCGCCTCGTGAGCAACTTGATCCATTAATGTTTCGCTGATGATTTCCTCCTTGCCTTACTCACCACGGAGAAGACCCTGCGCCAGCATCTTATCGGCGATCTCCATTGTCTTGACCGCGTCACCGAAGTAAGAGCTTGGCTGATGACCGGACTTCACGGCGTCAATGAATTCCCGATTTTTAGCCTGGAAGCCGCCGAAGACGAACAGTTCATCACTGCCCGCGACGGAGCGAGCGTCGTAATGGCGGCCATTGGTGTCACCATCGGCGTAAAGGACACCCTCACGCTCGTGCTCCGCCTCGGCGCTAATGCAAGGCGCGTGCATCTGCACCCGAAAGATACGCCGCCCACTTGTCCAACTGTTCAGCAAAATGCCCGTCGCGCCGTTATCAAAGCGCAGCAGGGCAGCGATGAAGTTGATGTCAGGCACGCCGACGCGCCGCGTGATGCTTTGTATCTCGGGGACCTCGCCACCGCACATCCAGCGCAGGGTGTCAATCGCATGGACACCGTCATCCATCATGTGGTCGCGTGGCCCCGTGGTCGGCTCCGGGTTGCACTTGGTGAACTCGCAGACTGCGTGGGTGATGGGGCCGCGCTTCAGGCACTCCTCCCGAAGCTGCACGACCATCGGGCAAGCGCGTCGCTGAAAGCTGACTTGGGTGATGCAGTCGTGCTGCTCAGCAAGATAGGCCAGCGACCGCGCCTGGTGAATCGAGAGTCCCAGCGGCTTCTCAATGTAAAGGTTTTGCCCCTGGAGGAGACACCATGTCCAAACGTCGTACATCAGGTGGGGCTGCCCGATGGCGTAAACAGCATGGGGCGAGACCTCCTCGACCATCTTCCGATAGTCGGTGTAGCACCGCTCGATACCATACTTGTTGGCGGTCGCTTGCAGGCGTTGCGGATCGAGATCACAGATGGCGGCGATTTCAACATCCGCGAAGGAAGCCAGGGAGGGGTAATGGACCGAATTTGCCATAGCCCCGGCTCCGATCACCGCGACGCGAACTTTATTTGTCTCAGGCAGCATGTAACCTTCCTTATGTAACTTTCCTTTCGCTCTGTCGCTGCAACTTACTCAGTCTAATGGTCTGTCGGTTCGTCAGTCAATCTAAAAGCCTCCCAAGTGGGCAGCATCCAGATTGGGTAGCAATGCATAGCAAGCTGCACCGCCGCCAACCCTCCAAAATTCATAGCGGTGGCCTCAGATGGTAAAAGTGCAAGTAGCCAGAGGGAACAATGCCCAGAGTAGCGCATATGGGCGTCCTATCATAGCGCCTCCCAATACCTGCGTAAGTTGTCCTGGTAATGTGGCATGATTGTAGGTTATTGGTTACTATGCAGAAAGGGTGTCTGTTGAGCCTGATAAGATTTAAAGTTCTTTTTCAAAACGCATCGCCCAGGCTCGCAAAAGTCGCGGACTAAGTAGCCAAAGCGAGCCAGCCTCCGGGTCACTACCCCATTAACCTGATGTGAGAGGCTAAGATCACGGGTTTTATACTACGATGGCTGGGGCAGATTCTACCGAACAAAAGGCAAACACTAACCTGAAAACACCAACTTGAGTGAGTTGATGTTTTCGTTGGCTGCCTGGCTTGACCTGAAGGAGTGGTTCGAGTCTGGTCGGGGTCAAGATCGCTTGACCAGTTGTATTTCCCGATTCTGAGAATCGTTAGTTGGAAAGCCTTCCTGGACTACCTGAAGTAACAAACGCAGGCTTCCTATTCCGCTGCACCGCCCTACTCTGCTTCGGCTGAGGCACAGATTGAATCCTATTTATTTGTCCACCAAACGGAGAGACTCCCTATTTAAAAAGGTCTTGCGCAAAATAGTAGAGATTTTGCTTCCAGAACACAAAATTATGCTCGCCCGGCCCCACATGCCAGATATGTGGCACCTGGTGTTCTGCGAGATAGCGGTGGGTTCGCTGCGCGATAAATAATAAGCCGTCCTTATCCCCACAGGCTACCCATAACAGTTTCAGCTTTTGCCGCGCCTCATCAGGGTTGGGCAGCAGTTTCTCTGGCATACGTGTGTTGGGTGCGGGAGAAAAAGCGCCGACCCAGGCAAAGGAATCGAGGTGCCCCAGACCAAAATTGAGGGCTTGCCCGCCGCCCATTGAAAGTCCCGCGAGGGCGCGATACTTAGCGCCCGACTTCACGGGATAATTGGTTTCCATCCAGGGAATAATGTCTTTGAGCAAGTCGCCCTCAAAGGTCTCGAAGGCGGGGGCGGTGCTGTAGACATTGCCCACCGCACGGTCATTTTTTTGAGCGCGACCATTGGGTAGCACCACAATCATGGGGACAATCTTCTTATCGGTATAAAGATTATCCAAAATCACTTCGGGAGCGCCACCATTCTTCCATTCCCACTCGTCGCCACCAATGCCATGCAATAAATAGAGCACTGGATATTTCTTGCGCCGGGAAAAGCCTGGCGGGGTATAGACAAGCATATGCCGCTGGGTGCCGACGGTAGTGGAGTTATATTCTACGAGGCGCACTGTGCCATGTGGGATGTCGTCGCGCAATTGATCGTAGCCTGCGGGTGCGGGCGGAAACGCTGGCTTATCATCCGGGCCAAGCACGATAGGCTGCTGGCCCCGTCCCGTCCCACCGCCGGGGCCGCGTCCCGGCCCCTCCTGCGGTCTGGTCGAATTAGGCTCTGCGTTGGCTCCTTGTGGAGCGACAGATGGACTTTGCGCTTTGAACAGCAAGGGCGCAAACTCGTGCAGACTGCGCCGCCAGGTCAGCCATTCGTGCGAGGTACCCGGTGATTCATAATAAACGTGCTTGATGCCCGCTTTGTCGAGCGCGAGGTGATAGTTATGCACGCTGTCATACATCCGCTGTGGCTCGGTGGTGCCGATGCCCAACCAGAGCACATGCACTTTCTTGTTGAATGCCTCCGCATCCGCCATGACCCCGTTGTGCGCTGTTTTCGGGTCGAAGTCGCCCCCACCGAAACCACCACCGCCCCCGCTAAAGCCGCCAATGGAAGAGAACAGATCAAGATGGCCCAGCCCGATAACGAAGCTTTGCATTCCGCCCATTGAAAGCCCGGCGAGGGCGCGATGATCCCGATCAGGCAGAGTGCGATAGGTGGCATCAATAAAGGGAATCAGGTCTTTGGCAAACACCTCATCCAGCGTGCTGAACATGCGGCTGAAATCGGGAGGAATGCCAGCAGCCCCGCCGCCAGGTGGACGCAGGGGCACCGGCGGCTCATCCGGTTTGCGGGCATAACCTTTTTCCATGACCACCAGCATCGGCACCGCCTGCCCTGCTGCGATGAGGTTATCCATGATAAAGGCCACGCGCCCCTGATTGGGCCAGCCACGTTCATCTTCACCACCTCCATGTTGCAAGTAGAGCACGGGATAATGGGCAGCGCGGTTGGTATCATAATCAGGCGGAGTGTACACAAAGATGCGTCGCCAGGCCCCAGTGGTCTTAGAGAAATAGACTCGTTCGCGCACTTCGCCATGCGGCACATTTTGCGGCGCATAGAAAGCACCATCTTTATCCGGGATTTCAATGCCACTGGTTTGCTTGCCCGTTCCGTAAAAGGTCTCGCTCGCGGGGTCATTCACCTGCACACCATTAATGACGAGCCAATAATAGTGAAAGCCGGATACCTGCGGATCGGTAGTTGCCGTCCAGAAGCCCTCCGCATCGCGCACCGCGTCGTAGCGTTTACCCAGTTCAAACTGCACTTGCTTGGCATCAGGTGCCTTAACCCGAAAGGTCACCCGCAGATCGGCATCAATGCGCGGGTATTCAGCGCCGGGAATGTTGGTGGTCGCAGGGCTTGATGCGGACACTGCCCCATTCACCGTCTTAGCTCCATTGTTCTCCATCGCTGCATCCTTTCTCAAATTGTTTACGTCCTTCCTGTCATTCCCAGCCGTGATCTTGTCACTAATATGGAAATAGTCGAAATCTACGAAGCCGCCGGGTGTCTTAGTCGCATAATTGAACAGGCCAAAGCGATAACCCATGAAGTGAGGAATGGTGTAGCTCATGTGCAATTGCGTGCCGATGGATGTCCATGAGTGACCATCGAGACTGTAAAAGAAATGTGCCTTGTCCGCGCGGTTCTTAAAGTCGCACTCGGCCTTCAAATACACCTTCGTCTGGCGCAGCGAAATGCGTTCTGCTTCAGCGGGCCGACCTGACCCGGCATTCACCATCACGAGGTAATTCGCTCCACCCTCCGCCTGCACACCCACAAGGCCATAATTCTTTTGCAGTAGGGCGAGACCGGCACAGTCACCGTCCTTCAAGTTGCTCACATCAATGGCGGTGGTGGCAGAAGATTCAGGGCCGAATGTCCGCTGCGTCAGGGTGTTGCGGGCTGAGAGAAAATCATTGTCCACGCGACCAGTGGAGAGGCGCAGATAACCGGGGCGCGCGGTGAGTGACCAGAGCTTATTGTCAGGATTATGGTTCCACTGCCAGACGAGGGGAAGCGCCCGTTCCCCCGCGCGGCGCTCGAAGTCATCCGAGGCCACAATGCCGGGCAGGGGGCCTTTGCTGGCGGGCAGGTTAAGGGTATCGGGCACCTTGCCATCTACCCCTAACACTGGCCAACCGTTCTCCCATTTAACGGGTACTAAATACGGCACGCGGCCTACCGCGCCGTTGTCGCGGAACAAGTAAGCGAACCACTCGCCTTGCGGCGTGTCAATCAGGCTACCTTGCGCCACGCCCTTGTCCTGTAACGCCACACGTCCCTCGTAGGGGCCGGTGATCTTGTCCGCACGATGCACAATGACGGTACGCATCCCACCGCGCGGCCAGGTGATGTTAAACAGGTAGTATTTGCCATCATGCTTGAGCAGTTGGGAACCTTCCGCCGGAAGACCGATGTTGGGGCCAGACACGGCACTCGCATTGGGAATAATGACCTGATTGAAGCCATCCGGTTTAATGGCAGCAGCGTCCGCTGTTAGCTCAATCAAGCGGAGGTTGCCGCCGCCAGTAATCATGTAAACGCGACCGTCATTATCAAAGAACAACGAGTGGTCATGCAACGCGGGCCGAAAGGAAGAGACTTTCCAGGGGCCTTTTTCAATATCTTTGGTTGTGTAAACGTAAGTCTTGCCTGTGGTTTGAGCAAACGTCGAGGCGTAATACGTGCCATTGTGATAACGCAAGCTGCTGGCCCAGGAGCCGCGTCCATAAGAGCTTTTGCCATTAGCAAGATTGAGTTCATCCATATCATCGAGAATGTCATAGGCATAGTTCACAATTTCCCAGTTCACTAAGTCCTTCGACTTCATGATGGGCAAGCCTGGACTCAGATGCATGGTCGTGCTGCTCATGTAGTACGTGTCACCGACGCGAATCATCGCCATATCCGGCACGTCCGCCCAGATGATGGGATTCTGCGCTTGCTGAGCATGGCTCACGGAGCTGATGCAAAGAGTTGTCATAACAATTATCACCTGAACCCAAAGGGCTGTCTTTGATGTCCTCTGCATGGGATATATCCTCTTGTGAATTGAATATCAATCAGTGCGTATTCGTTCTCTGCCTTAACCCCTGTCTTAATTGTCAGCGTCGGGAATTCTTTATGCGAGGCGCAGGGCCGCTGGTAGCGCGTGTGATAAAGGTGGTCGGCACCAGATGCGTTGTAGGCGCAGGATCAAAGTTACTATCAACTCGCTGCACCAACTCCTGGATGGCCAATCGCCCCATCGCTTCCCAGGGGGTTTTAACGGTGGAGAGAGGCGGGTCGCACAGGCGGGCGGCACTGATGTCGGAAAAGCCCACTAGGGAAATATCCTCCGGCACGCGCAACCCTTGACGATGGCACTCCTGAATTGCAAGGAGCGCCGTCTCATCGCGCCAGCAGACAATCGCCGTGGGGCGTCCCTGGGGGTGGTGGAGCAGAGCGTTCGTTGCAGCCTGAGCCGATGAGCTATCTATCGTCACCTCGGCCTTGCAACCGAAGACCATCACAGTGTCATGGGTCACGTAGCCTTCCGGCAGTGGGAGTCCACGCGCAGCCATCTCCTGGCGAAACAGTTCTTCACGCGCCGTGCCGATGTCGCCGGGGTCTTTACGCACCGGATTCAGTCTGGGAAAACCGCTGGAAATAAATCCAATTTTGCGATGACCAAAGTGGGTGAGATGATCCAGGACATAGCCAATGCCGAGTGCATCATCCGAAGTGATGCGCGTACCAAAGAGCTGCGGGATACCTTCATCTACCGTGACCACCGGAATCTGGGCGTGATTGGCTTCCTCAAAAAGCAACCTTTTGCTACCAGCAAGACGTGCGATGATACCACTCAGGCGCAGTTCCGTACACTGGCGGACACGGTCAGCCAACGTAGGGTGGCTGACCGAGAGAATCTTCAGGGTAAAGCCCAGTTCGTCGGCGGCCTCTAGAGCACCCACCATAATATTCCAATAAGGCTCATAGCGCGGCTCATCTACGAGATAACCAATCATGCGCGTCTTGCCCGAACGCACCGAACGCGCTAAGGCATTGGGACGATAACCCATCTCACGCGCGGCTTCCAGCACCCGCTGACGTGTGGCATCCGGTATACGCACGGTCTCGCCCTGGTGCTCGCTTAATACATGCGACACCGTGGAACGAGAGACTCCCGCCCTACGAGCCACGTCGGACATGGTAATCATAGCCTCTATGATGACACGATTCATCAAAAGTTGCAACTTTTGATGAATCGTGTCATCATAGTACCTAATTTCCGTCAAGAGGAGTGGCTGGCCCCTCACCCCTATGCAGACTGTTGTCACCTTTCAAAGGGCGGGGAGCAGATCCATTTATTTCATTATGAAGCACTTCACTTCCCATTTGCGGGTACTGTTGTCAGCACCTATCCTGCTATTTTCGACCTTCACCTCCACCCGCGCCCAAGAGCCAGTTCAATCGGCGGTTCAACCAGCACCATCGCTCACTATTGACGCGGGCAAAACAGCGGGACGCGTTAGTCCCCGCCTCTATGGGCTGATGACGGAGGAAATCAATTTTTCTTACGAAGGCGGGATTTACGCGGAGTTGATTCGCAATCGCACATTCAAAGCCGACGCACAGAATCCCATCTTCTGGAATTCGGTTGGGGACGCAACGATGACGCTGGACACGAACCAGCCCCTCAATACTGCGTTGAATGTGAGTTTAAAGTTGGATGCGAGTAAGGCGTCCACAGCCGCCCCCGTTGGTATTGCCAATGAGGGCTACTGGGGCATTCCGGTGCGCCCGAGTACCATCTATCGCGCTTCGTTTTACGCACGGGCCGAGAACTTTTCCGGGCCGTTGACCCTCACCATTGAGAGCAACGATGGCAGAAGGGTGTTCGCCAGCGCGACAGTGCCGAAAATATCGGGGGTCTGGCAGAAGTATGAAGTGACCCTGCGCACCGGGCCGGGGGAGACCTCAAAAGATAATCGCTTCGCCATTATGACAACCCAGCCCGGCACGATTTGGTTCCAGAACGTCTCGCTCTTCCCCCCGACTTACCACAATCGTCCAAACGGCACGCGCCCGGACATTATGCAGTTGATGGCCGATATGCAGCCTAAGTTCCTGCGCTTCCCTGGCGGCAACTACCTGGAAGGCAATACGGTGGAGGAGCGTTTCAACTGGAAACAAACGCTTGGCAATGTGGCGCAGCGCCCCGGACATCGTAGTCCCTGGGGTTACTGGTCAACCGATGGCTTCGGATTGTTGGAGTTCCTGGAGTGGTGTGAGGATTTGCATATGGAGCCGCTGCTGGCCGTATATGCGGGTTATAACTTGAACCGATCTTATATTCAGCCCGGCCCCGGTCTTGATCCCTACGTGCAGGAAGCCCTCGAAGAAATCGAATATGTCACCGGCGATGCCCATACCAAATGGGGCGCACAACGTGCCAGGGACGGGCATCCTCAGCCTTTCCCATTGCACTATGTCGAGGTTGGCAACGAAGACTGGTTCGACCGCAGTGGCAGCTACGAGGGGCGATTCACGCAGTTTTATGATGCTATCAAGGCCAGGTATCCCAACCTGCAAATTATTTCCTCCGTTGGTAACGAGCACGGCAACCAACTGGTTAAGAGCCGCGTGCCCGATCTGGTGGACGAGCACTACTACCGCTCGATGGAAGACATGATGCAACATGCGTTCGACTACGACAAATATCCACGCGATGCAAAATCGAAAATCTTTGTCGGTGAATGGGCCACTCGCGTGGGTGCGCCAACGCCTAACATGGCGGGTGCCCTGGGTGATGCCGCGTGGATGACGGGCATGGAGCGCAATTCGGACATCGTTTTGATGCATTGCTACGCGCCGCTCCTGGTCAACGTGAGCCAGCTTCAGGGACGCAATCGTTCCATGCAATGGAACACTGATTTAATTGGCTACGACGCTCTGAACAGTTATGGCTCGCCAGCTTATCACGCGCAAAAGATGTTCAGCACGATGCACGGCGATGAAATCCTCGCCACCAGCGCGCAGAACATCCCCACGCGCCAGTGGCAGCCACCGGCCTTTCGAGGCAATACACCGCCACCTCGCCAGCTTCAAGAGGTGTTCTTCAACGCTACACATGACAGCCAGGCCAAAGTGATCTACGTGAAGGTCGTCAATACGGGAGCCACAGCACGTTCCATCGGTATCCAAATTAACGGTGCGAACAACATTCAGCCCACGGGCGAAATGGTCACGCTGGCGGCTGCCAGTCTCGACGATACTAATTCGATTGAGCAGCCAAAACAGGTCGTGCCACGCACGGAAGCGGTGAACAACCTGAGCGCCAATTTCACACGCGAGTTTCCGCCGTACTCAATTACAGTCTTAAAATTAAAAACCACTGGGGCGACGTTGCGAGCCGCCGATGCCCCCACACCCAATATCCCCACACCTAATACCCCTATGCCAAATACAACCACCCTGAAGGATGCTTACAAAGATAAGTTTTATATCGGTGTCGCCATCAGTCGCCCCATTGTCACTGGGGAAGCACCTCGGTTCGGCAACCGAAGTGCGGAGTTGGTTCAAAAAGATATTGCCTTAACCAAGCAACAATTCAATCAGATCTCGCCAGAAAACGACTTAAAGTGGGATGCCACCCAGCCACGCGAAGGCCCGGACGGTTATAATTTCGGCCCCGCCGATGCTTACGTGGACTTTGGCCTGAAGAATAACATGTATATCGTGGGGCATACGCTCGTCTGGCATGGCCAGACCCCGCGTTGGGTCTTTGCCGGAACGACTCCCCCCGTTAATGCAAGCAACACTCCTCCAGTCACACCTCCTGTAACCCCGCCTGTGGGGGCACCGACCCCGCCTGCTACTGGGCCAGGCAATGGAGCGGGGCCAAATCCGGGCGGTGGCCGCTTTGGACGCGGCGGATTTGGACGCGGCTTCGACGTGATGAGTGGGCCGCACGCGTCCCGCGACGAGCTGCTCCAACGGATGCGCGACCACATTGACACCGTCGTGGGCCGCTACAAAGGCAAGATTAAGGTGTGGGACGTGGTGAACGAAGCCATTTCTGATGGCGGCCCGAATGTGCTGCGCAACTCGCCCTGGCTGCAAATTATCGGGCCGGACTTCATCGCTAAAGCCTTTGAATATGCCCACGAAGCCGATCCCGACGCCATCCTCCGCTATAACGACTACGGTCTGGAGAATCCAGTCAAACGCCAGAAACTCATTACCTTAATCAAGGATTTGCAGACCCAGAAAGTCCCGGTGATGGCGATAGGGACGCAAACCCATGTCAGTGTTTCAGGGCCGAGTTTTGAAGAAGAAGACCGGGCGCTCACGGAACTGGAAACATTGGGCTTGCCCATCCACATTACGGAACTCGACGTGAACAGTGCCCAGGGCGGCCAGCGCAGTACCGGGGCGGACATCGCCAATAATGCGGCGACGACTCAAGGCGGCCTGGTGAACGAGGCCAATCAGCGTCTCGCCACTCAGTATGCCAATCTCTTCAAAGTGTTCCTCAAGCACAAGAATTCGGTGAAGGTTGTTACCCTGTGGGGCGTGAACGATGGTGTTTCCTGGCGGGCCGATGGAAAACCCCTGTTGTTTGATAGTGATGACAACCCCAAACCAGCCTTTGACGCAGTGATCCAAGCTGCCAAGAGCGACGTGCCGAACCCGAGGTAGTTATCTAACTTGCCAACTCCGTCTCCAATACCGAAAGGTTACGCAAAATGAAGTTACGGCTTCTGACATTAGTCACCTTACTCTTTTTGAACATGAATGCCTTTGCGCAAGATAAGAACTTCTATATTTTTCTGGCCTTTGGTCAATCGAATATGGAGGGCTATCCGGGCCTAGAAGAGCAAGATAAGGGGCCAGTGGATGAGCGTTTTCAGGTGTTAGCACCTGTTAATTTTCCGGCTCAACACCGGGAACAAGGGCACTGGTATACGGCAGTTCCTCCGTTGGCGCGACCTAATACGGGGCTTTGTCCGGCGGATTACTTTGGTCGCACGCTCGTGGCCCATCTACCCGCCAACATCCGGGTGGGTGTCATCAATGTCGCTGTGGCGGGCTGCAAGATTGAGCTATTTGATAAGGATCACTACACGGCCTATGCAGAGACGGCCCTGCCCTGGATGAAAAACATCATTGCGGCCTATGGCGGCAATCCCTATCAGCATCTGGTGGACATGGCGAAACTGGCACAAAAGGATGGCGTAATTAAAGGCATTCTTTTGCATCAGGGCGAGTCCAATACGGGGGACAAGAAATGGCCAAACAAGGTCAAGGGCATTTACGACAACCTGATCCAAGACTTGAATCTCAAGCCCGAAGCAGTGCCTCTCCTCGCTGGTGAACTCGTAGGGGCCGATCAACATGGCGCGTGTGCGAGCATGAATGCCATCATTGACGATTTGCCGAAGACCATCCCCAATTCCTATGTGATCTCTTCCGTAGGTTGCCTTGGACGCCCCGACCATTTGCATTTCACCCCGGCGGGTTATCGAGAGTTAGGCCAACGCTACGGAGAAAAGATGCTGACATTGCTCGGTTATCCAATCACCGCTTCCATTAATGCGGTTGCCAACCCAGGGCCAACGCAATCTAATAGCGGTGGGGCACCACAACCGACTGCACCGAGACCTATGGCATCAAAACTTCCGCTACCCATTCTCCCCGCGTTGCCTGATGCCAGGGACACCTCGTTTTACGCCAATAACAACGTGCCGCATGGTCAGGTCGAGCAGGTGACCTACAAAACGTCTGCCAGTGCCGAAAAACGGATGCATGTGTATCTGCCACCAGATTATAAGACCAATACAGAACGGCGTTATCCGGTGCTATACCTCAATCACGGCGGCGGTGAAAACGATGCACATTGGACTGCTACCAGTCCCCGGTCAGGCGGTTTTGCGAACTTGATTCTGGACAACCTCCTTGCCGCGGGCAAGGCCAAACCGATGATCATTGTCATGCCTAACTCACATGACCTCGCCTCTGGAGACTTCCCCAAACCGGGTGTCATGGACGCCTGCTCGAACGAGTATTTGAAGGACATCATTCCGTTCGTGGATGGACATTACCGCACGAAGCCCACGCGCGAAGGCCGGGCGTTGGCCGGTCTTTCTATGGGCGGCTTCGTCGTTTTGAACACCGGACTAAGCCACCTCGACACATTCGGTGAGTTGTATGTGTTCAGTTCTGGATACTGGCCCGACCGCCTCGCCGCCTTTCAGGAGAATGCCAGAGCCATTCTCAGCGACCCGGCCATTAATGACAAATTCCGAATGCCCATTTATTTCGCGGCAGGTGAAACCGATATTGCGTTTACCAATAGCCAGAAAACTCTGGCTGTATTCAACAGTTACGGAATTCGCACCTTTTCGACGTTCAGTTCCGGTGGCCATGAATGGATGAACTGGCGACGCTATCTCTACCAGACAGCTCAGATTATGTTTCCTGAATCGTAGATTACTATTAAATCTAATTCCGGCTATTTCCATCACAGTGAGGGGTAAAAACTAATTATGAAAATAAAACTCGTATTGCTGGCCTGTGCTGCCGTTGCGTCGGGTCGAATGGGCATGGCCCAGACGACATCTCAGGGAGAGGCTCCTGTGACTGCTCCTGCCGATGACTGGAAACCGTCCACCTCGAATCAAGATGGCCGCCAGTATCCACAGGTCAACTCGGAAGGCCGCGTCCGCGCCCGTATCATGGCTCCCCAGGCCCAGAGCGTGCAACTCGATATCGGTGGCGTGAAGTATCCGCTGACCAAAGGTGAGGACGGCTCATGGATTGGCGATTCACGGCCCCAGGACGAAGGTTTCCATTACTATCAGGTCGTGATTGATGGCGCCTTCGTCCCAGACCCGAACAGCCTGTATTTCTATGGTGCTGGTCGCTGGGGCAGTGGGGTGGAAGTGCCCGCGAAGGATCAGGATTTTTACGCTCTTAAGAACGTGCCGCATGGCCAACTGCGCGAAGTGCGCTACTTCTCCAGGAGCAGCAACTCCGTGCGCCATTGCTACGTGTACACTCCGCCTCAATACGACACTCAACCCAAAATGCGTTTTCCTGTGCTCTATTTGCAGCATGGCGCGGGCGAAGACGAAACCGGTTGGTGCCATCAGGGCCGCGCCGGGTTGATTATGGATAACCTGATTGCCGAGGGCAGAGCCAGACCTTTCATCATCGTCATGGAAAATGGCGGCAACATCATGCGTCCGCCTGCGCCTCCCGCCGGAGCGCCGGGTGCTCCGGCAGGTCCTCCTCCGGGCGCTCCAGGTGGCGCTGCTCCAGCCGGTGGGCCTCCTGCCGGTGGGCCTCCCCGCGGCGGCGTGGGGTCGGGTGGACGCCGGTTCAACTTCAGTGGGTTTGAACATGTGCTGATTGACGACTTAATCCCCTATATTGATGCCAACTACCGCACGGTGGCCAAACAGCCGTATCGCGCGATGGCGGGCCTCTCGATGGGGGGAATGCAGACGCGAATGATTACTCTGGCGCATCCCGACGTATTTTCCCACATCGGCGTTTTCAGCGGGGGCAGCATCGCTCCGACAGAGATAGCTGATATGAAGGATTTTAAGAAGAAGGTGAAGGTCGTGTTCTTCAGCTTTGGCAGCCGCGAAGGTGGCGCGACGTCGGCCAGGGCCAACGCGGATGCCCTGCGCCAGGCGGGGGTTAACAGCTACTACTACGAATCGCCGCTCACGGCTCACGAGTGGCAGTCGTGGCGTCGCAGCCTCTATCAGTTCGCACAATTGATCTTCAAGAACTGAACAAGCAACAAACAATGAAAACATTCAAAACGCTGTTTATTCTGCTCGCGCTGAGTGCCCTGACGCTACCGGTCAGGGCACAAGGGCATTACAAGAGATTCACCGTTTCCACCTACATCATTCAGGGCACCGCGCAGGCTTTGATGAATGGCAACATGGACCTGGCTGGGTCGTGGGCCAATCTCACGCGCCATCTCAAGGTGGATAAGGTTTATATCGAAGTGATGCGCAATCATACCCTCGTGGACGAAAACGGCATTGAGAAGCTCAAGAAGTTCTTCCAGGATCAGGGCGTGCAGGTGTGCGGCGGTCTCGCTTACAGCATCAGTGAGTCCAACGGCTATCAGGGTTTTGATTATGCCGACCCGGAGAACCGCGAGTTCGCCCGCAAAGCCGTCGAACTCGCGGCCCGTCACTTCGACGAAGTCTTACTTGATGACTACTACTTCTTCGACCGTAAGACCGACTATGACATTGCGGCTAAGAAGAATAAATCGTGGACGCAGTATCGTCTGGAGACCATGCGCGACGTGACTCGCAATCTCATCGTCAAACCGGCTAAAGCCGTCAATCCCCGATGCAAGGTCATCATCAAGATGGCCAACTGGTATGACCAATATGCCGCGATGGGCAATGACACCGAGCAAGTGCCTTCCATCGCCGATGGCATGTTTTCAGGCACCGAGTCGCGTCTCTGGTTCGGCCAGGAACAGCACCTCCAGCCCTACCTGAGCTACGACATCATGCGCTTCATGGACAATTTGAAGCCGGGTGTGAATAAGGGCGGCTGGGTGGATCAGGGCGGCGCTAATCCGATTGACCGCTACTCCGAGCAACTGCTGGACACGGTGTTTGCGCGCTGCCCGGAGATGTGCTGTTTCAACTATGCCGGGATGCTGGGCACCATCCGTAGCGGCCCCAATCGCATCTGGGGCGACTTGCCCACCAGTTTGAATCTGGCCGATCTCCAGAAGAGTTTCAATACAAATGACGGCAATACCACCTTTGCCGATATCGCCGCTTACACGCTGAGTCAGGCCGATCAGGTGTTGTCTCAAGTGGGCAAGCCAGTCGGTATCAAGACCTATAGGCCGTATCACGCGACTGGTGAAGAATTCCTGCACGATTACCTGGGCATGATCGGGCTGCCGATGGATATTCTGCCTCAATTCCCGACGGATGCAGGCATGGTGCTTTTGACCGAACAGGCGAAGCACGATCCGAACATCATCTCGAAAATTAAATCCCAACTCCAGGCAGGCAAAGCGGTCTGCGTGACTTCAGGATTCGTGCGCGCCATGCAAGGCAAAGGCATAGAGGACATCTGTGAACTCGAAACCACCGGAGCCACGGTGCCAGTGCGGCGGTTTACCTTTGCAGGTGGGCCAGGCGCTCCTTTCCGCGGGCGCGGCCCGGCGCCTCAACCCGGCGCGCCCGACCCCTTTGAAGCGCAACGGGACATTCTCATTCCTGAACTCAAGTATTATAATATCCTCACCCATGATGCGTGGGGCGATGCCCTCGGCATTTCACCCGGCGGCACGACATATCCGATGGTCTTGTCGTGCGATTACTCCAAAGGTAAGCTCTATGTGCTGACGATCCCCGGCGATCCGGCAGACCTTTATGCCTTGCCCCCCACGGTGCTCTCCGTCATCCGCGCCACCATCGGTTCGTCCGAGCCAATACGTATCGAGAACGCTCCGGCGCAGGTCGCCTTATTCCGTTACGACAATAACACCTTCATTGTGCAGAATTACCTTCCGACAGCCACCGAAGTCAGCGTTTCGGTAGCAGGCAATGAGACTGAACTTCGTGACCTGCTGACCAGTAAGACCGTGACTCCCGTGCCTCAACCCAGCGGCGGCTTTGGGCGGTTCGGTGGCTTTGGTGG